>Ga0066637_10000915_pt1 | contig 18570 bp, 17 predicted proteins | sample CryGeyCG2014_020_FD_62737 | JGI IMG/M metagenome (GOLD analysis project Ga0066637, IMG submission 62737) | Groundwater microbial communities from aquifer - Crystal Geyser CG08_land_8/20/14_0.20 | ecosystem: Environmental > Aquatic > Deep subsurface > Groundwater | place: USA: Utah: Grand County...
CCACAGTATGAACAAAAAGAAAAAGGTAACCAAAAAGAAAAAGAACTACTACTAATTGAAACATGAAAACCGGACATTCTTGCTTTGCTAGAAACAGGACATTTTTGCCTTGCAATAACAGCTTAAAAAAAAGTGCTTGACAAAGCGGAGGCATAGAAGTATAATAAACAAAAATAAATAACCTTTTAAACTGGTCCCGAGAGACCGGTAAAGGAGTAAAAACATGAAAACACCATATAAGCCTGTCTATAAAAAATGTAGACGGGCTTATTTATTAGGAACCCACCCACCCCATGGAATTTAAAGAAAAATCACAAGTCTTGGATAAAGAAGGCATAAAAAGAATACTAATGAGGATCGCCCACGAGATCCTCGAGCGGAATAAAGCTACAAAAGATCTAGCCATAGTAGGCATAAGGAATAGGGGTGCTTATCTTGCCGAACGGATAGCCTCATATATCAAGGAAATCGAAGGCGAAAAAATTCCCATAGGTACACTCGATATCACTTTATACAGAGACGACCTGACCCATGCTTCCGGACAGCCTGTGGTGCGCGAAACGAAAATAGATTTTGACGTTGAAAATAAAACGATCATTTTAGTGGACGATGTCCTTTTCACCGGCAGGACGATCAGGTGCGCCCTGGATGAGCTCATAGATTTTGGGCGCCCGAAAAGCATACAGCTCGCCGTTTTAATAGACAGGGGCCACAGGGAGCTTCCCATAAGGCCCGATTATATCGGGAAAAACGTCCCGACATCGCTTAAAGAGATAGTAGAAGTTCATTTGGAAGAAACCGACAAGAGAGAGGAAGTAGTAATTGCCGAAGCAAGTTAAGTGGACAAAAAAAGATCTGCTGGGTTTAGAATACCTTTCCAGAAGCGAAATAGAATTGATCCTTCAAGCAGCCGAAAGCTTTAAAGAAGTTATAACAAGAAAGATCAAAAAAGTACCGGCCCTAAGAGGGAAAACCGTAGTAAACCTGTTTTACGAACCATCCACACGAACGCGCATTTCTTTCGAGCTTGCCGCCAAAAGGCTTTCCGCAGATGTCATAAATGTCGAAGTAGAAACGTCAAGCGTTAAAAAGGGAGAGACCTTAATAGATACCGGCCGCAATGTCGAGGCCCTAATGATAGACGTGATAGTTGTAAGACACAACTGTTCCGGAGCGCCGTATATGCTGTCAAAGGCCGTAAAGGCGAGCGTTGTCAATGCCGGTGACGGATGGCACGAGCATCCGACCCAGGCGCTCTTGGACATGTTCACGCTGAAATCAAAATTCGGCAAACTGGAGGACTTAAAAATAAGTATCATAGGAGATATCGCACATTCGAGAGTAGCCCGCTCTAATATATGGGGACTTACAAAATTCGGGGCGAATGTTACGGTATGCGCCCCGGAAATATTGATCCCTAAAGGAATAGAAACTTTGGGAGTTAAAGTTACAAATGACATTGATGAGGCAATAAGAGAAGCCGACGCGATAAATGTTTTAAGGATGCAGTTTGAAAGAGACGAGTCCGGGGTGTTTCCTTCGAAAATGGAGTATTTTAAGAAATTCGCCATAACAGAGGAAAGGCTAAAAAAGGCCAAAAAAGAAATAGTTGTAATGCATCCCGGCCCTATCAATAGAGGCGTTGAAATGTCGACAGAAGTAGCCGATGGGCCTAACTCCGTTATCCTGGAACAAGTTACTAACGGGTTGGCCGTGCGGATGGCAGTTTTATATCTCATTACCCACGCGGAGAAAGAATAGCGATGAAATATTTGATAAAAGACGGAAGATTAATAGATCCGGCTAATAAAGTCGATGTCGTTTTGGATATACTAATAAGCGGCGGGAAGATAGAAAAAATAGCCAAAGATATAAAAAATAAAAACGGCGCGAAAATAATAGACGCCAAAGGTAAGATCATCGCTCCGGGTTTAATTGATATGCACGTTCACTTAAGGGAACCGGGCAGGGAAGATAAGGAAACCGTTGAAACAGGGACCCGCGCGGCTCTTTGCGGAGGGGTGGCGAGCATTTGCGCGATGCCGAACACGGAGCCGTCAATAGATACGAGAATCAAGGCGCAATCTTTAAATGAAATAATAAAAAAGACAGCCGTAACAAATGTCTTTATAGTCGGAGCTATTACAAAGGGTAGAGACGGAAAAGAACTCGCCGATATAGAAGGCATGGAAGAAGAAGGTGTTATTGCGATCTCGGATGACGGCAACTGTGTGCAGGACATAGCTTTGATGTTCGAGGCGCTTAAGACGGCAAAAAATAAAGGACTTGTTTTAATATCGCATTGTGAGGATACCAAGGTTTCAGGCAAAGGTGTTATAAACGAAGGCGTTATCGCGACAAGGCTCGGCTTAAAGCCCATGCCAAAAAAGGCCGAATTTGAAATAGTAAAGCGCGACATAGACTTAGCAAAAAAGTCAGGCGCCAAATTACACATAGCCCACATAAGTTGCAAAGAATCTATCGAGTATCTTAAGAAGGCTAAAAAAGAAGGCGTGGATGTCAGCGCGGAGGTCACGCCGCACCACTTTGTATTGAGCGATGAATGCTGCCTCACGTATGACACAAATACGAAAATGAACCCCCCGCTCAGGTCGAAAGAAGATGTCGCATCAATCAAAGCGGCGCTCGCGGACGGGACTATAGACGTTATTGCCTCTGACCACGCCCCGCACGGGAAACACGAAAAAGAGATCCCGTTCGATAATGCCGCATTTGGGATAATAGGGCTTGAGACTTCCTTGGCGCTCGCGATCGCGAACCTGGTTCAGACAAAAGTACTATCCTGGGGGAGGCTTGTCGAATTGATGTCTTTGGGCCCGGCCAGGATCTTGGGATTGAATAAAAAAGGCGCTCTTTCCGAAGGAAACGACGCCGACATCACTATAATCGATCCGGAAAAAGAATGGATTTACACGGAAAGCTCTATCCAGTCAAAAAGTAAAAACTCGCCCTTTATTAATTGGAAGTTCAAGGGAAAGGCAGTCTCTGTTATAACGGGCGGAGAACTCGTAATGGAAGATGGCAAAATTTATAGCCACAAATGAGCTCGGGCGGCTTGCTAAATGGCTGCGTATTTTAGGATATGATACGGTGTTAAGTAAAGAGAAGGGCGGTAAATTAGTTGTGCAGAGCCTGCGGGAGGAAAGAGTAATACTCACGCGCGATTCTAAAATGGGAAGGTTCAGCGGGACCAGGATGCTTCATGTCAGAAGCGATTTTGTAGAGGAACAGCTCGCCGAGGTTATAAACAAACTGAGCCTCGAGATCGATAAAGGGAAGCTATTCACCATGTGTGTGCTATGTGACAAAGAACTCACAAAGGCAGCAAAACCCGAGGTAAAAGGCAGGGTCCCGGAATATGTTTACAATACACAGGAACTTTTTATGGAGTGCCCAAACTGTAAAAAGATTTACTGGCAGGGAAGCCATTGGGACCTGGTAGAGAAATTTCTAAGCAAACTAAAAAATTGAGATAAATATGTTCATATGCGACTTCCACGTACATTCAAAGTACTCTCGCGCGACAAGCGCGGACATGGATATCGAGCACCTGGCCAAATGGGCGAAGATCAAAGGGATAGACCTTTTAGGCACAGGCGATTTTACGCACCCGGAGTGGCTTGGCGAGCTTAAGAAAAACCTTGCGCCTGTCGAGTACGGTGTTTTCGAACACAATGACACGTTTTTTATTCTTACCTCGGAGGTCTCGAACATATATTTTAAAGCCGGCAAAAGCAGAAAAATCCACAATATAATATTCGCCCCGAGCTTCGAAGTAGTAGCTGAAATAAATAAAGCATTATCCGAATACGGCGATCTATATAGCGACGGGAGACCTATCCTGAGGCTTGAATCGGATAAGCTTGTCAAAAAGATCCTCTCGGTAGAGAAAAATTGCATGATAATACCGGCCCACATCTGGACGCCGCATTTCAGCCTCTTCGGCGCGAATTCGGGATTCGATTCTATAGAGGAATGTTTCGAGGAAGAAACGCCGCACATATACGCCCTCGAAACGGGTCTTTCGAGCGACCCGGCGATGAATTGGAGATGCAGCGCCCTTGACAGGCTTACCCTTGTGTCGAACTCCGACAGCCACTCGCCTAAAAAAATAGGCAGGGAAGCGAATATTTTTAATTCTAAAATGAACTATTTAGATATAATCGAAACCTTAAAAACTAAAGACAAAAAAAGATTTTTATACACTATAGAATTTTTCCCGGAAGAAGGCAAATACCACTGGGACGGGCATAGAAAGTGCTCCTTAAGGCTTTCGCCCGCAGAGTCCAGAAAAGTAAATAATATTTGCCCGACATGCGGCAGTAAACTTACTATCGGCGTTATGCATAGAGTTGAAAAGCTTTGCGACCGGGACCAGAATTTTGTCTTGGACAATTCCCCTGGTTATAAACATATGGTGCCGCTGGCCGAGATAATAGCAGGCGCCTTAGGAATCGGCGCCGAGACCGTCGGGGTCGAGAAGGAATACACCAAGCTAATAGGTATTTTCGGGAGCGAATTTAATATATTGCTTAATGTCCCTGAGGAAGAATTGAGGAAAAGATGTTCTCCCAAGGTGGCAGTCGGTATTTTGAGAACGAGGGAAGGTAAAATAAAAGTTATACCGGGATACGACGACGTATACGGAGAAGTAAAAATATTTGACGGGGAAAATGAAGAAGAGACGAGAGAAAAACAGCTCAGTTTCTTTTAAATAAGGCGTCACAAAGCTACTAATTTTATGATTTCAGTGATTAAAAAGATAGATTACAGTGATTGTTTATCAACGAGAAATCACTGTAATCATTTTAAGAATCACCGTAATCAACAGCCCAAAATGAGTTTCGTGACAGCCTATTTCTTTTAAGGTGAGAGGAGAAAGGCATGAAAAAGGCAGTGTTGATGCTTGAGGATGGAAGCCTGTTTGAGGGTTTGGTACTCGGCTCAGGCGGCGAACGGGCAGGAGAAGTGATCTTGAACACGGCGGTCGTCGGATATCAGGAAATGATGACGGACACAGCGAACGCCGGTAAAATATTGGTTCTCACTTACCCCTTGATAGGTAATTATGGAGTAGCGAAAAAATTTTATGACTCAAAGAAATGCTGGATAAGCGGATTAGTCATAAAAGAAAATAGCCCGATATACTCTAACTGGCAGGCAGAGGGCTCTTTCGAAGATTTCCTGGAAAAAGAATGCGTTAGTGCAGTTGCCGGTATAGACACGAGAACGCTTGCCGTTCATCTTCGGGAGAGCGGCGAGATGTTCGGCATGATCGCGAGCGGGGATGCGAAGAAAGAAACGCTTTTAAAGAAGTTAAAAGGGTATAAAAAAAATACGAAACGCGATTTTATAAGAAAGATATCCGTGAAAAACACGACAAAAATAGCCGGGAAGCAGTCCGGGCCGAACATAGCCGTCCTGGACCTCGGGATATTAAATAGCTTCTTGAAACAGTTGAAAAACGCGGGATGCAGCATCACGCTCTTGCCTTATGACACCGAGCCCGGGAAGATCCTTAGCTTAAGGTTAGATGGGCTGGTCATTTCGAGCGGGCCTGAAGAGGATATATCAGTACCAAAGGTTGTGAATATTATAAAGCCCTTAATAGGCAAGATACCCATCCTGGGTATTTCCCTCGGGCACGAAATAATAACACTTGCGCTGGGCGGCAGGCTCGAAAAATTGAATTTAGGCCATCGCGGCGTCAATTATCCGGTAATGGCGCCGTCTTCTTACAAAGGCGAAATTACTGTCCAGAACCATTCATTCGTCGCCTCCGGGGATTCGATAAAAAATGTGCGCGGCGTAAAAGTCACCTTGAGAAATCTTAATGATAATACGATCGAGGAAATAGAAAGCAAAGCTTTAAAATTTATCTCTACCCAGTATTATCCGGTAAGCCCGGGTTTTGACGAAATAAACATAGTATTCAAACGATTTCTGGAAATGACAGATAGAAAGGAAAAGGTCCGAGCATGCCAAAACGCAAAGATATAAAAAGGATATTGATGATAGGGTCAGGCCCGATCGTGATCGGGCAGGCTTGCGAATTCGATTATTCCGGGTCGCAGGCGTGTAAGGCCTTGAGAGAAGAAGGGTATTTCACAATACTCGTGAATAGCAACCCGGCGACCATTATGACCGATCCGGGCATGGCCGACGTTACTTATATAGAACCGCTTACGGTCGAAGCCGTCACAGAAATAATAAAAAAAGAAAAACCCGACGCTATCCTGCCGACACTGGGCGGACAGACGGGCCTGAACCTCGCGTTCTTCCTGATGAAAGAGGGTATATTAAAAAAATACGGCGTGGAGTCGATCGGAGCAAGCGTGGACGCCATATCAAGGGCCGAAGACAGGGAATTATTCAAAAAGGCGATGCAGGAAATAGGCATAGACGTCCCGAAAAGCGGGGTCGCCACAAACATCGAGGAAGGGATGCGGATAGGCGCGGGAATAGGCTTCCCCCTGATCTTAAGGCCCGCGTATTGCCTTGGCGGAAGCGGCGGGTCCACAGCCTACAACAGCGAAGAATTAGAACAATCCTTAACGAGCGGTCTTGAGATAAGCCCTGTGCACCAGGTATTGGTAGAGCAGTCAGTGCTTGGGTGGAAAGAAATAGAATTTGAAGTAATGAGAGACTGCGTGGACAACGTGATAATGATCACCTCTATGGAAAATGTGGACCCGATGGGTGTCCATACCGGCGACAGTATCGTCGTAGCGCCGTCGCAGAGCCTGACAGCCGAGGAATACGTGCAATTCGTGAACTTATCTAAAAAGATCATAAGAAAAGTCGGGATAACAGGCGGCGGGGCGAATATCCAATTCGCGCAGAACCCGGATAACGGGCATATAGTTATCATAGAAGTGAACCCGAGGCTTTCCAGAAGCTCAGCCCTCGCTTCCAAAGCCACAGGATTCCCGATAGCAAGGGTTGCCACAAAATTAGCTGTCGGGTACACGCTGCCCGAGGTCCTCAATCAGATAACAGGGAAGACGACATCGTTCTTCGAGCCCACAGTGGATTATTGCGTATTTAAAATATGCAGGTTCACGTTCGAGAAATTCCCCCAGGCGAAAAGAGTCATAAATACATCTATGAAAGCTGTAGGCGAAGCCATGTCCATAGGAAGGAATTTCAGAGAGGCGTTCCAGAAAGGAATAAGGTCTACGGAGATAAGCAGGTTCGGGTTCGGCGCCGACGGAAAAAATAAGATCACAGACCAGATGCTTAAAGCGGTTACACCAGGCCTGATGGCCGAGATCAGCGAAAAAATAAGGGTCCCGAACGATGAAAGGTTGTTTTATATAAGATACGGCCTTAAGCTCGGGCTGACCGTTCAAGAAATATACGAAATGTCAAAAATTGATAAGTGGTTCATAAACAATATGAAACAGATTTTAGAACTCGAGGAAGAAATAAAGAAATTCAAGGGGAAAAACGTGAAAACCAAACTTAAAATACCGCAGGAGCTATTAAAAAGAGCGAAACAGGACGGCTTCTCTGATGTGCAGCTCGCCTATATCGTGAATACAAGCGAAAAAAATGTGCGCTCATACAGGAAAAAACATAACATAAAACCGACATACAAACTGGTCGACACGTGCGCCGGTGAGTTCAGCGCCAAGCAGCCTTATTATTACTCGACATATGAGACTAAGAATGAGACGAAGCCCTCAAAGAAGAAAAAAGTTCTTATACTCGGCGGAGGGCCCAACAGGATAGGCCAGGGCATAGAATTCGATTACTGCTGTTGTCACGCCTCCTACGCCATAAAGGAAGAGGGTATAGAAAGCATCATGATTAACTGCAACCCGGAAACGGTTTCGACGGATTATGACACCTCGGACAAGCTGTATTTCGAACCCTTGACAGTAGAGGATGTTTTAAACATCGTCGACATAGAAAAACCTATGGGAATAATAGTCCAGTTCGGCGGGCAAACGCCGCTAAATATAGCCGTACCGCTGGCAAATGCCGGCGTGCATGTTTTAGGCACGAGCCCTGACTCCATCGACAAGGCCGAGGACAGGAAGAGATTCCAGCACGTAGTCAACAAGCTGAAACTTATACAACCTGAAAACGGTACAGCCGTTTCGTTCGAGGAGGCAAGAAAGGTAGCGACGAGGATCGGGTATCCTGTGATCGTGAGGCCCTCTTATGTGCTCGGCGGCAGGGCAATGGAAATAGTTTATGATGAGGAAAGCCTCGAGCGATTCATGGGCAAGGCGATGGAGGTTTCATCGGAACGCCCGATCCTTATAGATAAATTCCTGGAAGACGCCATCGAGGTAGACGTGGACGCCATAGCGGACGGAAAAAAATGCGTTATAGGCGGAATCATGGAGCATATAGAAGAGGCCGGCATACACTCGGGCGACAGCGCGATGGTCCTCCCTCCTCACACGCTTGGAAAAGATATAATAGAGACTATAAGAAAGAACACATACGCGCTGGCAAAGGAGCTGGAAGTAAAGGGCTTGATGAACATCCAGTACGCCGTAAAAAATAACATCGTGTACATCCTCGAAGTTAACCCCAGGGCCAGCAGGACGATCCCGTTCGTAAGCAAGGCAATAGGAGTCCCCTTAGTAGGGCTCGCGACCAAAGTAATGCTCGGTAAAACCCTGGATGAGCTCGGATTCACAAAGGAAAAAGAGGGAAAACATATAGCGGTCAAAGAATCCGTGTTCCCCTTCATAAGATTCCCCGGCGTAGACGCGATACTTGGGCCGGAGATGAAATCTACAGGCGAGGTCATGGGGATAGACTCCTCTTTCGGCCTGGCCTATGCTAAAAGCCAGATCGCGGCAGGCCAGATATTACCCAAAAAAGGAAATGTCTTTGTAAGCGTGAAAGACCAGGACAAGCGAAATATAGTTTTTATCGCCAAAAAACTTGGGGACCTGGGATTCCATCTTATGGCGACTTCGGGTACGGCAGATGTCCTAAAGAAGAATGACATAGAAGTGCAGGTCCTGCCAAAACTTCACGAGGGAAGGCCGAATATTATCGACTTAATAAAAGACGGAAAGGTCCATCTTATAATAAACACCCCGGCGGGCAAGGTGACAAGGGAAGACGAGGTCAAGATAAGGTCGAGCGCTATCCTTCACAGTGTGCCGCTCATAACTACGATCTCGGGCGCCCAGGCGTCTGTCAACGGCATCGAGAATCTTATTAAGAAGGAAAAGCTGGACGTAAAACCTATTCAAGCGTATCACAAGGAGATGAAAGAGCCTAAATGATACAGGCAAAGGTAAAAATTTTATCCAACATAAAAGCAGGACCGAATTATTACAGAATGACTTTAGCCTGTCCTGCAGCCGCGAAAAAAATCAAACCCGGGCAATTTTTCCAGGTGCGATGCGGCAATAAGAGCCTGGACCCTTTCTTGAGGAGGCCGTTCAGCGTACACAACGTTGACAAAAAAGGTAATATCGAAATTCTTTACCAAACAATAGGAAAGGCGACGGTTCTTTTAAGCGACAAGAAGTCAGGAGATGCCCTCGATATTATAGGGCCTTTGGGCAATGGGTTCGAACAGCGAACGGCGAACAACGAACGGCGAACTTCCATAATAGTCGCGGGAGGTATGGGCGTGGCGCCTATGCTATTTCTTGCGGAGAGATTAGTCCACAGACGACAGACCACAGACCATAGAAAAGTTATAGTTCTCATAGGCGCGAAGAATAAAAAAAACTTACTTTGCGAAAAAGAGTTTAGAAGCTTAGGATGTGATGTTAAAATCTCGACAGATGATGGCTCAAAAGGCAAAAAAGGTTTCGTAACGGATGCGCTAAAAGGCTTACTAAACGCTAATCGCTATACGCTAAATGCTACGCTTTACGCCTGCGGCCCTTCTCCCATGCTCGAAGAAATAGCGAAAATCGCCGCAGCGAATAAAATAGAGTCCTACGGTTCATTTGAAGAGCATATGGCCTGCGGCATGGGCAATTGCTACGGCTGTGTTGTTAAAACCAAGAAAGGCTATAAAAGGATTTGCAAAGATGGCCCGGTATTTGACCTCGGAGAAATAGAATGGTGAAGAAACATAAAAGAAGATCGCCAGGCATGTCCGTTCAGATAGGAAAGATCGGGATGGAAAATCCTGTGATGGTCGCTTCAGGGACTTACGAATATAACGAAGTGACCAAAGAATTGATCGATATAAAACAATTTGGTGCGATCGTAACCAAAACGATCACGCTAAGGCCCCGGGAGGGCAACCCCCTGCCGAGAACGTGCGAGACTTACGCTGGTCTCTTGAACGCGATAGGTTTGCAGAATAAAGGATTAAATGCCTTTTTAATAGAATCCATCCCCTCCTTAAAAAAGTTAAGAATACCGATAATTGTGAGCATATCAGGTGATACGGCCGGCGAATTTAAAGAACTCGCCGGGAATTTAGCTGAAAGAGAAGAAGTAGCGGGGATAGAGTTGAACCTTTCCTGCCCTAATTTAACCAACAAAAGGCTCTTCGCCCAGAACGCCGACGCCACATATGATGTCGTATGCCAGGTAAGAGAAATGACCGACAAAACAATTATAGCGAAGCTGACCCCCAATGTCACAAATATAAGCGAGATAGCGAGATCAGCCGAACGCGCCGGTGCGGACGCCATTAGCCTGGTTAATACATTTTTCGGCATGGCGATCGATATAAAGAAAAAAGAACCAAAGCTGGGCAATGTTACAGGAGGCCTGAGCGGGCCGGCCATAAAACCGATCGCCTTAAGAATGGTCTGGGACGTGTCTAAAAAGGTGAAGATACCAATTATAGGCATGGGAGGTATAATGTCGGGTGAGGACGCGATAGAGTTCATAATAGCGGGAGCAAGCGCCGTAGCTGTAGGCACAGGTAGTTTTATAAATCCGAATTTAGGAATAGAAATAATACGCGATATTAAGAAATATTTATCAAAGAATAATATAAACGGGATGAAACAGCTTACAGGGTCCCTTGCGGAGCGCAGCTGATGCCACAAAAACCTTATATCGACCAACTAGTTATGTCTGCCGCGGCTAGGCAGCTTGATAAATTCCGCAGTATTCTTTGTAAATATGAAGAACGCGGGATCTCGAATAGTGAAATGCTCGTGATCTGTTCTTTGTGTGAGGAATTAGGTGTGAGCGCTATAGTTGAATCGGGAAGGGCGCGTGGGTACAGCACAGGTATACTCGCGAAATATTTTAAAGATAGACCTCTTAGGATAATAAGTATAGACTGGGAAAAGGCAAAATGGTTCATAGGGGCCGATGATAAGTTCGCGAAGGAGAGCCTGGCCCCTTATAAGAACGTAGAACTCCTTTACGGGAACAGCGTAAAGCTTATGCCGGCATTGGTCAAAAAACTGAAAAACGAGCGCGTAGCCATTCTCATGGACGGCCCCAAAGGAAAAGAGGCCGTTGATCTCGCAAAAAAAATATTGGATAAATATAAAAATGTCGTGGTAGCGTTCGTGCACGACATGGACAAGAGAACGCCCCACAGAGCGCAAATGGAAGAAACGTTCAATAATATTTTCTTTACGGATTCAGGAGAATATTTGAAGCTTCATTCGGAGCTTGACGCGGATTGTTTCAAGCACGATGAGGCCGAGGCCGCAAAGAGCTTAGCCGGCCAGATCGAAAGAGAGATCTATGAACCGACGCTCGCAATAGTTTTTCCGGACGATCATAAATTTGAAGCGCAAAAGAACCGCATTTTCCCATGATGCATATAATTTTCATATAGATTAATGAATACTCCGCAAAGGCATTCTTATAATAAAGAAAACATCCTGCTGTTAGTGTGTGTTTTGATATTTATATTATCCGACTTAGATTTTATAGTCGGGTATATCGGAAGCACTATAGCAACGAGGAAAGTAGAAACAGTTTTCTTTATTTTCTCGCTGCCTCTTTTGATGTATTTACTTTGCATGCTTGGGCAAAATAAAGATGCAAAGCGTAAAGCGTTAAAAGGAACAATCCTTACCGTATTATGCTTCTTTATAATCGAAGGTACCGGGTTCTTTCTGTTCTATATAAGCAAGGGTCTCGTAGTATTTAAAAAGTCAGATACCACAAAAGAGTTTATAAAAAACCTTATGCAACAAGAGAAAAATTGTTATCCGACCTTCCCTGCTTCATTCGAAGAAATTAAAATAAATACGGGAGACAAGATATTGCCCTTAACAGGTATCAGTAATGCGAAGATTATCGGGTACAATGAGTGCGGATACTATCCCGTATACAAAAGCGATGAATATGGTTTTCGCAACCCGGAGGGCATTTGGGACAATGAACGCATAGAAGTTGTTTTAGTGGGAGATTCTTTTTGCCTGGACGCTATCCATCGAGACAACGAAACATATACAGTGCCGATCAGGGAACGATTCTCTTCGACCATTAATTTAGGTAATGGCGGTAACGGGCCTTTAACCGAACTCGCGGTAATTAAAGAGTATCTTCAAGGAAAAAAGATCGGCTATCTATTTTGGTTATATTATGAAGGTAACGACCTTGCGGACCTAGGCAATGAGTTGTTTCCCAAGAGAGAGCTCACAAAGTATCTAGAGAAAGGGTATAAACAAAATCTCAAAGAAAAGCAAAGACTAATAGATCAAGTATTAAAAGAAAGATTCGAAACTATCCTTGCAGAAAAGAAGCAGCCTGTTATTACAAAGAGAAAAATATTAAACGGGCTGTTATATGCATGCACGCCGGATTTTGTTAAATATAAACAATCGATAAATAAGATAGTGGGCTTATTCGGTAAAGTTATCAATGAAGCCAGGGACGAGATTTCTGCGAAAGAAGGCAAAATGGTTTTTGTCTATATACCTTCCAGGGGGAGGTATCGCACTCCGAGCAGACAATTGATAGACTAGTATTATAGAAAAAAAGAAATTATTAGTGTAGTTAAAAACCTGGATGTTGATATAATAGATATGAATGAAAAATTTAAGGTCTTGAAAGATCCGTCAACAATGTACGCGTCATTAGGGCATTTATCAACAGCCGGGAATAAGAAGCTGTCGGATGAGATAATTAAATACGTTAGTGCTGATAAAATCGCCGAAGAGCGCCAAGATGTGCTAAGAAAAGAAAGGTAGTCGTGAGAGAAAAGTTAATAGTAGCGTTGGATGTCAAAAGTTTCGATGAGGCGAAGAGGATAGTTGATATTCTTTACCCTCACGTGAAGATATTCAAAGTAGGCAGCAAACTGTTCACCTCTTGCGGGCCCGAGATAATAAAGGCTATTCACAAAAAAGGCGGCGAGGTGTTCTTGGATTTGAAATTTCACGACATTCCGAATACGGTTTCAGGCTCAGTCGAATCAGCCGCGCAATTAGGCGTTTTTATGCTGACAGTTCACACCTTAGGAGGTTCACTCATGCTGAAAGAAGCCGCAGAGTCAGCCATGCGCTCAGCCCGAAAGTTCAATACGAGAAAGGTCAAAATAGTCGGGGTAACAGTTCTGACAAGCATGGATAATAAAGACTTGAGAGGTGTTGGAATAAGTAGAGATTTAAAAAAAGAAGTCATCTCTCTTGCAAAACTCGCCAAAAAGCAAGGCCTTGACGGGATTGTTGCCTCTGCCGCGGAGGCAAAACATATCCGGAAAGTAACAGGCAAAAATTTTATTATAATAACACCTGGAATACGACCGAGCGGTGCAGCAAAAGACGACCAGAAAAGGATCGTGACGCCAAAAGACGCTATCCGGAACGGGGCCAGTTACATAGTTGTAGGGAGGCCTATAATAGAGGCCAAAAACCCAAGAGCCGCGACGATAGGCATTTTAAAGGAGATAGAGGATGCCAAAAAAAAGTGACGTAGCGGGTATGTTCAAGAAAACAGGCGCAATGCTTGAAGGGCATTTCGAGCTCTCAAGTGGTTTACACAGCGATAAATATCTGCAATGCGCAAAGGTCCTGCAATATCCCAAGTATTCTGAAAAGCTATGCAGGGAGTTGGCAGGATATTTCAAAAAAGAAAAACCGACAGTTGTCATAGCCCCTGCCATAGGCGGGGTAGTGGTTTCGTATGAGACGGCAAGGTGGCTTGGTGCGAGGTCGCTTTTTACCGAGCGGAAAGATGAAAAAATGGTCCTTCGCCGGGGATTTGAGCTCAACCCAGGCGACAAGGTCTTGGCGGTCGAAGACGTTATCACAACTTCAGGTTCTGTGCGCGAGGTAATAGAGGTCGTGAAGGAGAACAAGGCCAAACTGGTAGGTGTCGGCTGCATAATCGATAGGAGCGGAAAAAGGATGGATTTCGGCGTGAAATTCAAGAGCCTTCTTAAATTAGATGTGCCCACTTTCGCGAAAGAAGCCTGCCCTTTATGCAAAAAAGGGCTTCGAATAACAAAACCCGGCTCCAAGAAGCTTGTTAAACAATAATCTTTTGCCTGGTTGACATAAACCGTGATTTAGCGTATAATTATTTTCCCTTGAGCTCTTTAATATAGGGTGCGGAGGGCGTTCTTTGCAAGCCATGACTCTAATAAGCCCCGAGCCGCAGATTTTTTCAGGGCGGGTAGTTCAGCTGGCTAGAACGTTTCCCTTACAAGGAAGAGGTCATAGGTTCGACTCCTATCCCGCCCACCATTCTGCTTCGCCATGGTGCTTTCGCCCATGGCTTCGCAGGAATGACAGGTGGAGCAGAATGTTTCTACGAAGCTCATACCATGGTTTACAGCGTTGAGAGCGAAGTAGAACAATACATAGAATTCACATACCATGGTAAATTGGACCTTATACATACTACAATGTAAAGGCGGCTCTTTATATACAGGCATTACAAAAGACCTTGAAAAGCGGTTAAAGAAACACGATCAAGGTTCGGCTTGCAGGTATACAAGCCCGAGAAGGCCTGTAAAACTCGTCTATAAAAAGCTCTTTAAAGATGAATCTTCAGCTCGAAGGCGCGAGATAGAGATTAAGCAGTTACCTCGCACTGATAAACTGAAATTAGTAGTTCAGTCGTGCGTCGTGAGTCGCTCTTTTAAACTTATTACCTAGTACTTAATAGAGGCTAATAACAAGTAACCATTTGCTATTTGCTATATGCCATAAGCCATTTCCCGGGGACGTCGTTTAGCCTGGTTTAAGACCCGTGACTGTCGATCACGCGATCGTGGGTTCGAATCCCATCGTCCCCGCCATTTTTTGGTCTCTGGCAGATGCCTAAATGAATAAAGGTCGCATCTGCCTACGACCCGCAAAGAGTTACACTAGGGCGGGGCTCGCGCCCAAAAAATGTTAAGGGGGGAAACCCAAGATTTCCCCCCTTAATATTCCCCCCTTTCTGAAAGGTGATCCAAAGGTAACCTCGCAAAATTCGTGCAAGGGATGAGAACCCGAAAAAGGATTTTAAAATACACACAGGGACAGGTAACACACAGGGACAGGTACGGCGGTAATCCCAGACCTGTCCCTTAACCAATCTCAAACCTGTCCCCAGGGACAAGACCTAATTTACTAATTTACAGACAGTTTCTAACGCAATCGGGAAAGTGACCTAAAATCATCCCATACTAATTTACAGACAGTTTCTAACGCAATCGGGAAAGTGACCTAAAATCAAATAGGAAACCGTCCCCAAGTTACTGAATATTGAACGGATAAAGAGATCAAAAAAATCATAGCAAGAGAAGGATTTATTGCAATTTGTTTTATGGTAATAAGTGTTGCCATGGTATGGATAGGTGTCCCCGCAGGGCATCACTTCGAATATTTTTCCGGAATAGGCTTAAAGAACCCGTTTCCTTATTTTGACAATGTTATTTCCGCTTTGCTTTACGGAGCGGGGGTTAGGATAGCTTTTATTGTTTACCCGTTATATTTACTTGTCAGGTTCATTACTTGGGTGGTAAGATATTTTTTACTAAATGCTAATCGCTATACGCTGTTCGCAATACAAAATAAAGGGGACATATCTGAGATTGGATTCAGAACCGTCCCCGAAAACTAATCGGACAGCCCTAAGCACTCCTTTGCGTACTCTTTAGGAATTCTTATCATCCGATAGATTTTTTTACGGTTTCCGTTTTCAGCAAAGGGATTGAAAAATTCCCACACAAGCTCATTCTCTTTCGTAATTTCAAAAACCCGTCCTTTTCCCGAATCGCAAATGAGGGTATTCCCATTAGGAAGGCGTTGGCAATACCCCCAGCAATCCGAAAAGAAGCTTTGCGGAGGATTTGTTTTATATTCCCAGACTATCTTACCGGTAAGAGGGTTTATTTCTAATACCCTTGAGTATTTTCTATGGGTCCCGTTATCAAAAACAAGGATCGTGCCTTCATAAGTCATGCTTGGCGCATGAGGCCAGTCCAGCTCTTTTGCACCCCAGCTCCAGACGATTTCTTTCGATTCCCGGTCCAAAATGGCTATCAGGCTCACATTTCGAAGACAAATTATATAATTTCCCTTTTTGAATCGGTCATCCTTTCTCCCCAATTGAGTGTCGGGAACAAGGTGTATAGAATTTAAATGATAATACTCGTAATATGTCGCGATGCCTAAAGATCTTCTTATGAGTTTTGTAATTCCTGTTCTGAACTCGACCTTTCTCATTTTGAGTTTAGAGATATCTTCTTCCCTGGCATACTCGAAAGGATCCAGTTTGCTATGGATAACCTCTCCCTTAATAAGGTTCTCGATCGAAAGGTAAAGAGCCCTTATATCATCCAAGGCCTTCTCGATGCGCCTGTCTATTCTAGCAATTCCTGTCGCTTTAACATATGCCCTCTCATCTAACAATGTTTTGGAATGTAGTTTTTTAAGCTTCCCTAAATTTTTAAAGGTTGACCACTTTTCGACGATCTCCCCATTTTCAGAAAACCATAATAAGCTATCGAAGTGGACCCTCCTTGAATTATATAGTATGCTGTTCTCCGAAAAGGGTACAATAAAGGTATTTTCTGCCGGCATTACTATATCATGATTGACATTTAGCGTGTACGCCCACAGCACTTCAGAGTCAATATTAAGTTTAATTATGCACTTTCCCACGCATATAGCTATTATCTGCCCATTTTTAAGAAGCACCAAATGCTCCCACCTACCCTCGAAAGGGAATAACCATTCATGCGCTATTTTACCGTGCATGTCTATTAAATAAGCGCGTCTGCTATAATCGGTATAGAGATTATATCCATTAAATGCTTTCTCAGAATTATAAGCCGTTACGCCAGAAATAGTATTTTCAATCTTTTCGTTTGTGGAACTTACATATGGCAGGGATCTTAAGACTTCAAGTTGATCGGCAGGTTTTTTTAACGCGCTGCATTTTTGGTTTTGGTGGTGGCATAAATAGGCGAAGGAAATAATTAATAATACGGTTATAGCACCTATTTTTTTACGCTTAGATACCAACATATCGAGCTATATGCTTGTCAACAGAAAAAATACGTAGATGTTTTATCACCTCGTCGAATAATATATTGCCGCGCTGACTAACGCTCCCCAAATCACAAATGCCAGAATAACAAAGATCTTGACCTTGTTCGACTTTTTTCCTTCCGGCCCGGGGCACACCGGTCTCGGATCTTTTGACATAAGGACTTCAGATTTTTTATCGTTTTTTTCCTGCGCCATGAGTCATCCCTCCTTTCTGATGATAAAAGGCTCCTGTTTAGAACGATTCTATAGCATTGTTTAACAAAAAGCGAGGAAAATGTGATTATCGCGCCTTTTTGATTGACTTATCCCAACTTCAGACATATTATAATTTAAAGATGTTCCGGTGAATTTATTATGATCCAAAACCAAAACGGGTTGAATAAAATAGTTATTGTCATTATGATAGGCATATTTCTTTGCATGCTAACAGGCTGGGGATTATATACTTTATTCAGTCAGAAGCTTATTATTGCTATGTACAATGGAAATAGCATCGGGGTTTTGAATAAGGTAATTAATAAAAACCTTGAGATGCCTCCTCCTGTAGAATATTATCTGGAGAGGGCAAGTTTATCTTTTTTTCAATTTAATAGTATTTGCGTACTCTTGCTTATAAGTTGTATCAGGATCATTCTCAGACAGGGCGGAGGCAGGATCAAAAACTTATGCAGGAGATCGTCCACAGTACTCATATATTTAATAGTAGCCTTGATCATATTGAATTCATTTATGGGAAAGTGGGGAGTAGGTTCTTATGGCAAGATGCCGCCTTGTAATAATAGCATACCTACATATACATTGTTTGGAATGCTAGACCGAACGGCCGAAAAGCCATGGATTTATAGGATATTGATGCCAACCATTGTTAATCTAACAACATCGCTTATACCAGAAGAAGTTTTAATTTCAAAAAAAGAATTTTTCACTAAAAATTCTCCATTGATCAAATATATAAAAACCAAAGGAAACTGGGAGCTTAAACCTATTGTCAAATATCATGTAGTCTACATTTATTTATACTTATGCTGACCCCCTCCCCTAAAACTGTACCACTTCCAAAGAGAATTATGGTAGTATAGCTATCCCAAAACGGAGGTGGATTATGAGAGGCAAGCGGTTTAAAGAAGACCAGATCATCAGCATC
>Ga0066637_10000917_pt1 | contig 18539 bp, 18 predicted proteins | sample CryGeyCG2014_020_FD_62737 | JGI IMG/M metagenome (GOLD analysis project Ga0066637, IMG submission 62737) | Groundwater microbial communities from aquifer - Crystal Geyser CG08_land_8/20/14_0.20 | ecosystem: Environmental > Aquatic > Deep subsurface > Groundwater | place: USA: Utah: Grand County...
GCGCCCAAGGCATGCTGCTTCTTGTTGCGTTCGGCGCGGCTGCGCTGTTCGCGTTCTGGGCGATGAAGAGGAAATGAGAGTCGCTTTGGCCGTAGACGTCGACCCCGATTACACAGTAGAGGGGGGCGGCTGCAGGAAAACGAAGGGAAAAAAGCGGCTGTCGTTCGTGCATACGAGGAACGGCTTGAAATGGCTGCTGCGGTTCCTCGACGACGAACGCATCCCCGCCACCTTTTTCTTCGAGGCAAGAACCGCGAAAAAGCTTTCCTCCGACTTCGACTTCCGCGCCATCGCCAGGAAGCACGAAATCGGCTGCCACGGATACGAGCATGAAGATTTGACTAGGCTGGGGGATGCGGATAAGCGGAAAGTAGTGAAAAAAGCGAGGGAAACGATTGCTTCGCTTTTTGGCATTGCTCCAGTTGGCTGGAGTTCCCCCTATTGGAAGAGCGACGCCGCGGTGCGGCGCATCCTGCGCGACGAGGGCTTTGCTTACGAGGCGAACGTCTGCGACGGCGGCGGCGACGCGGACGGCTTCGTGCTGCTGAGGACGCCGAAAAAATGCGCGCTCTGGGCGCTGATGGAAGGGAAGCGCGGTGCGGCGGAGCATGCGGCGCTGCTGAAGGCTGACGCGGTGATTGCGACGCATTCCTGGCATACCGACTACGGCGAAGCTGGAAAGGCGAAGGACGCGGGGGAAAGGCGCGAACGCCTGCGGGAACTCGTGCGGCTCCTCAAGGCAGGGGGGGCGCGCTTCACAACGGCGGGCGAGCTCGCGAAAGGGTTTAAAGGCTTGACGCGGTAATAGGAATCAGGGGGGACCTCTTTGTGCGGAATAATCGGCGCGATTGGAACTAGAGACGTAGCCCCCGACCTGTACGCAGGGCTGATCGCCGTCCAACACAGGGGGCAGGACTCCGCGGGAATGGCGGTCTTCGACGGCGCCCGCATCGAACTCAAGAAGAGCGTCGGATACGTCGGGGACATCTTCGATTCTTCCGCGCTTGCCGAATTGCGCGGACGCATGGGCATCGGGCACGTAAGGTACGCCACGATAGGCACCAAACCGTACAGGGACGCGCAGCCGTTTTCCGTGAGCGAGCCGTGCGGCATCGCGATGGCGCACAACGGCAACACCGTGAACTACGACGAACTGCGCGAACGTTACGCCGATAGGACGCGCTCGAACTGCGATGTGGAGGTAATCCTGCACAGGTTCGCCGACGCGCTCTCGCGCGAAAAGGAGATAGATTTGCGCGCGATATTCCTCGCCGTGGAAGCGGTGATGAACGACGTAAACGGCAGCTACGCGGTCGTTGCACTGATAAAGCGCGGCATGCTCGCGTTCAGGGATCCGCACGGCATAAAGCCGCTTGTCATGGGCGAGCGCGAGGACGGGACGAAATTCTTCTCGTCGGAAAGCGTCGCCTTCGACGCGGTCGGCGCGAAAATCGTGCGCGACGTCGCTCCGGGCGAGGCGGTTTACATAGACTCGACGGGCGCGACGCACACGCGGATGATAAAACCGGAGAAGCCCGCGCACTGCATGTTCGAATGGGTGTATTTCGCGCGGCCAGACTCGACGATGGACGGCCGCAACGTATACGACGCGCGCCTGCGCCTCGGGCAGGAGCTGGCGAAGCTCGTAGAAAAGGACGACCTGGACGTGATCGTGCCCGTACCGGACACCGCCCGCACCGCCGCGCAGTCGCTCGCGGAGGAACTAAAGGTGCCTTGCCGCGAGGGCTTGATGAAGAACAGGTACATAGGCCGCACGTTCATCATGCCGACGCAGGCGCAGCGCGATCGCGCAGTTCGCACGAAGCTCAACCCCCTCGCGTTCGTCGTGAAGGACAAGAACATCGGGCTGGTTGACGACAGCATCGTGCGCGGAACCACCTCGAAGAAAATCGTCGCGCTTGTGAAGAAGGAGGCGAAACGCGTCCATCTGATAATCACCTGCCCCGCGATAAGGCACCCGTGCTTCTACGGAATCGACTTCCCGTCCAGCAAGGAGCTGATTGCCTCGGACAGGACGGAGAAGCAGGTGTGCGAGCACGTCGGCTGCGACGAACTCACGTACATGACGCTCGACGGCCTGAAGCGCGCAATCGACGTCGACGGACTGTGCCTTGCCTGCCTCACCGGTGAATACCCGACAACCGTGACTGAGGAGGACAAGCGCCGCGTGTGCGAGTCGCGCGAAAAGGACAGGGTCGAGCGCGGATGAGGAAGCCGTTTCTCCTGCTTCTCGTTGCCTGCGCCGCTATTGCGCTTGTTGTCGGATATCAGTATGCCGAGAGCAACGCCGCGCGGAATGAAGCCGCGACGGCTCGGTCGTCCTACACCGTTACTCTCGGTTTGCCTGCCGTTGACTTGGAAGGCGCTGGCGCGCTTGCGAACCTTACCGTCACTGTTTCAGACGGCGACGGCTCCGTATTCGTGCGCTTCGACTCCGCGAAGCCGCTGATAAACACCGAGACGCAATCGTCGCTCAGGCTCGCGCTCGACGTGGCAGGCAAACTCACGAGGGAGAACCTGTCCAAGAGGAACGTCTATTATTCCATATCCGCACCCTCCGACGTCGTCGGCGGGTACAGCGCGGGAGCGGCGGCGGCGATAGCGACAATCGCGGCGCTGCGCAGCGAGGAACTGAGAGACGACACGCTGGTCACGGGCAGGTTGGGAAGCGACGACGGAAAAATTGCGCCGGTCGGGAAGGTTGAGGAAAAAGCTGTTGCTGTCAGGGAAGCAGGCTATTCCGTCCTTCTCGTGCCTAAGGGCGAAGGCGCCGAGGAGGAGGGCTTGCGGATTATCGAGGTTTCAACAGTGGCAGAAGCGTACGCCCTGATGAGAGAATGAGAAGGGGGGAAGGGAAATGAGAAGGCTGGCGCTCCTTGCGCTGGTTGTGCTTTGCGGCTTGGCGCTTGCGGTGGGCTACCTGCTGCTGCCGTCGCCGCATTACAAGACGCAGTTTCAGGCGTGCGCGGTGACGCTCGGCGGCGAGGGAACGCTCGTCTGGTTCGAGATTTACATGCGGCAGGGAAGCGGGAAGACGTTCGTGAACATCCAAAGCGCGCGGTTTCGCGAGGACACGGAACAGTCGCTCCTGAAAGCGCGGCTTGCTGCGGAAGAAACGCTCGGCACGAGCCTGAAAAACTACGACATCACGCTCGACATGCTGACGCCGCAGGACAACGTGGCGGGGGAAAGCGCGGGGGCGGCATTCGCGAGTGCGCTCGTCGCCAACTATCTTCAGCGCCCGCTGCGCGGCGACGCGGTAATCAGTGCGGCGTTGTCGGACGGAAAGCTCGCACCGGTCGGCGGAATCGACGAGAAGATGGTCGCAGCCGCCGAAGCGGGCAAGAAGACATTCGTGATTGCGGAAGAACAGCAGATAAAGCACGCGGAACTGGCGCAGCGCATACGCATCGTGCGCGCGAAGACGCTCGGCGACGCGCTGGAATACCTACTTGGATGATTGCGCTTTGCGCATCGAAAGAAGTGCTATTCTTTTCGTTCGAACGGCCATGGAACGGTCCAGTATAGTTATAAGCTCATCACGGATTTTTTCCCTAACCTCTGGCTCAAATTTGGGGTTCACAAAACGCCTGAGCCTTCTCATAAACCGCCAGCTTGGAGATAGTTTCTTTAGATTATTAATAATCTCGCGTCCCAAAGCAGGTTGCCTGGGCAGGGGGCACCTAGCAAGCGTCGCCCTGGCCACTCCCTCGTGAAAGAATGTAAGATTATGCTCAGCTCTGCTGCGTTCCGGAAACAGTTTCTCGCGAATCCCAAGTCTTGGCTTTTTACCCGACAGCGAACCCAGTTTCACAGAAGCACCCCCTAATTAGTAGTAGCACCGCGCATATTTATATTCTACTTGAACGACGCTTCCTTTCCTTCGTGCGGGATTACGGTTTCGCCGTCGAACACCAGCGCGCCGCGGCTCCAGACGCGCACGGGCCATCCTTTGAGGCGCGCGCCTTCGAAGGCGCTCCATTTGCATTTCGCGAGCAGTTCCTCGGCACGGACGCGTTTCACCTTCTTCAAATCCACCAGCGTCAAATCCGCGTCGTAACCAACTGCAATTTTCCCCTTGTTTTTTATTCCGAAAATCCTCGCAGGATTCTCGCAGCACAGGCGCTGCACGTCGCCTAGGGAAAGCATGCGTTTGGAAGAGGCGTCGAGAAGGAGCGGCAGGACCGTTTCCACGCCCGGCATGCCCGACGGAGCCGCCCAATAGTCGGCGTCCTTCTCGCCGCGCATGTGAGGCGCATGGTCCGTCCCGACCGTGTCGACGACTCCCGCGCGCAGGGCCGCCCATAACGCAGCCACGTCCTTCTTCGAGCGCAACGGCGGGTTCACCTTCCCGTAGTTGCCGAGCTTTTTCATGTCGCCAGCCGTGAGGAAAAGGTGGTGCGGCGTCACCTCCATCGTGACGGGAATACCCGCCTTTTTCGCCCTCGCGGTTATCGCCGCCTCCTCGGCGGTTGTGCAATGGGCGAGGTGGATGCGGTTGCCCGCTTTTTCCGCGATGCGAATCGCGCGCGACGCCGATTCGGCAGCCGCCTCGTTCGAGCGCACCATCGCATGCACCGTCGCGGCGGAATACGTCTTCGGGTTCAGCGCGGCGCGTTTCCTGAAAACGTCGCTGAATTTCCTGATTGCGCCCTCGTCCTCGGCGTGCACGAAGGCGGGTTTCATTTTCCTCTTGGCTGCGGAAAACACCGAAAGGATGTTCTCCTCGAGCAGGAGCGAACCCGTGCTGGAACCGAGAAAAACCTTTACGGAGGGGATGTTGCGCGCCTTCGCTATTTCCGCGACGTTTTCCGAGGTGGCGCCGAAATGCAGGCCGAAGTCGATGATTGACTTGGAGGCGACGAGTTTGCGTTTTTGTTCGAGTGCTGCGACGGTTGTTGTCGGCGGGCTCGTGTTCGGCATGTCGAGGGCGCAGGTGATTCCGCCGTGCGCAGCCGCGCGCGAGCCTGTTTCCCAGCCCTCCTTGTGCTCGCCACCCGGTTCGCGGAAGTGCACGTGGGAATCTATCAAGCCTGGAAGAAGGAGCATGCCACGACAGTCGAAGGATTCGTCTGCGCGGAGGTTTTTGCCTATTTTGCGGATTTTGGAGTCGAAAAGAACGTCGCGCTCGCCCACGGCGACAAGCATGCAGTTGCGCAGGCAGAACACAAAAGTGATTATTGGCTGCGGATATAAAAAGCGGCGCCCCCAAATAATCTGCGCGCGGGGGTCGCATAGTGGCTATTGCGGCGGCCTGCTAAGCCGTTAGCGCGTTACACGCTGCATTCCGCGAGGAATGCAGCCAACGAGGCGCTACGTGGGTTCGAAGGAACTCGAAAGAGTCCGAAAATCCCGCCCCCCGCGTCAAAAGAAAGCGTTCGTCGTAACGAAGGAAGGGGGTCGAATCCGAGGGTTTCGGGGGAAACGCAGTTTCCCCCAGCGAGGCTCATCCCGCCCCCCGCGTCCTAGGCCTTACCGAAGGGAAGGGGATGCTTCCGAGGGTAGCGGGGAAACCGTAGGTTGCCCCAAGACGCTCAACGAAACGTTTATTATTCGTGGGGGGATGATGTATAACACTGGTTATACTAAGGTAACGGTTAAACTTAGGAATCCAAATTGAGGTGGAAGGGTATGGCACAAGGACAACTCGGCGGACAGCAGGTTTTGCTTCTGCCGGAAGGCAGCTCGCGCGTTCTCGGAAGGGACGCGCAGCGCACGAACATCGCAGTTGCGTACGCAGTTGCGAGCGCGGTAAAGACGACGCTCGGCCCGCGCGGAATGGACAAGATGATGGTTTCCGAAATGGGCGACATCGTCATCACGAACGACGGCGCGACGATTCTGCAGGAGATGAACATCGAGCACCCCGCGGCGAAGATGATGGTGGAGATTGCGAAAACCCAGGACGAGGAGGTCGGGGACGGAACCACCAGCGCCGTGGTCCTCGCAGGCGAACTTCTCAAGAACGCGGCGGGACTGCTCGACCAGGATATCCATGCCTCGACGCTCATCGCGGGCTACAAGAGCGCCGCCGAGAAGGCAATCGCGATTCTGGAGGAGGTGGGCGACAAGGTGACGCTGAAGGACATCCCCACGCTCGAAAAAATCGCGGGCATAGCCATGGGCTCGAAAACCGTTTCAACCGGCGCGGTGAACGCGACGCTCTCGAGGATGGTGGTGCAGGCGGTTACGCAGGTGGCGGAGCAGAAGGATGGGAAGACGTACGTCGACAAGGACTACATCAAGCTCGAGAAGAAGCAGGGAGGGGACGTGAACCAGACCGCGCTGATAAACGGCGTGCTCATAGACAAGGAGGTCGTGCACCCGGGAATGCTCAAGAAGGTGGAGAACGCCAAGATTGCACTGACAGACACCGCGCTCGAAATCGAGAAAACTGAAACGGACGCGCGCATCAACATCAACTCCCCCGACCAGATGTCGGAGTTCCTGCAGCAGGAGGAGAAGATGCTCAAGGCGATGGTGGAAAAGGTCGCCGCAAGCGGCTGCAACGTCCTGTTCTGCCAGAAGGGCATTGACGACGTGGCGCAGCACTACCTATACAAGAAGGGCGTACTCGCCGCAAGGCGCGTGAAGAAGAGCGACATGGAGAAGCTCGTGCGCGCGAGCGGCGGGCGCATCGTCACAACCCTCGACGACCTGTCCAACAAGGACCTGGGCTTCGCCGGAATCGTGGAGGAGCGCAAGATTTCAGGAGAACAGATGATTTTCGTCGAGAAGTGCAAGGACCCGAAGAGCGTCACCATCCTGGTGCGCGGCGGGACGCAGCACGTAGTTGACGAGGCGGAACGCGCGGTCGTGGACGCAATCGGCGCGGTTTCCTCGGCAGTTCAGGACGGCAAATACGTCGTCGGGGGCGGGGCAATCGAGATGGAAATCGCGATGCGGCTGCGCAAGTACGCCGTGGAAGTGGGAGGGCGCGAGCAGCTCGCCATCCATGCATTCGCGGAAGCAGTCGAGGTGATACCGCGCGCGCTCGCGGAGTCGTGCGGCATCGACGCCATAGACACGCTTGTGGATTTGCGCACGAAGCACGAAAAGGGCGGCAGGAGCATCGGAGTCGACGTCTACGCAGCTAAGACGGGCGACCTGAGGAACACCGTCATCGAGCCGCTCAGGGTGAAGAAGCAGGCAATCCAGAGCGCGGCGGAGGTTACCGAGATGATTCTCCGAATTGACGACATCATCGCCGCGAGGGGCAGACCTCCCGCACCCGCGGGCGGACCTGGCATGGACATGGACTGAGCTATGGTCGACGTCTATCAGATTCTTTCGATATGCGTGGGATTCGCCGTTCCATTCTTTCTTCTGGGCGAACCGCGCACCCTTTTGTTTTTAGTGGCGCTGGTCGTGGCGCTGTTCGTATTGTTCGGCCCGCTCGCGCTTGCCGGCGCCGCCTTGGCGGTTGTCGCGCGGCTTGCCGTGCCTGCGGCTAAAGCTCGCGGAAAAAATAAAAAGAAAAAGTAAAAAACTGCCCTTTTAGCCTAGAAGCAGAAAACTAGTATCTGTCGTTTCTCGGCTTCCTGTGCTTCTTGAAGCACTCGTTGCAGTACACGGGGCGTCCTTCCGTCGGCTTGAAGGGAACCTCGCACTCCTGTCCGCATTCCGAGCAAGTCGCCTTGTAGGACTGCCTCGGGCCGCGGTCGTCGTCATATGCCATTCTCTTTCACGTCCAGGGATGCCCGCCTCACTTGGCGCGTTCTTTTGAGGGAACGCGCCATGCGCGTAATCGGCACGTTCTTTTGAGGGAACACACCATACGCCGTATGGGCATCCAACTGGAATAATTAGGGAAAAGGGCTTTATAAACCACCCGAAAGATGGGTTCCACTGCCCCCATGCGCACGGGCTAAAAGACGCGTTTCAGCTCTAAGGTGTCCGCCCTGTCCGGCCCCAGCGAGACTAGCGCAATAGGACGGCGCGCCAGCTCCGCGATGCGGAGGAGGAACGCCCTGAACTCTATAGGGAGCGCGTCCGTACCCGCTGCGCATGCGGCGCGCCATTCCTTCTCCGGCATGGAGGGCCAGCACTTCATCGTCTCGTAGACTGGCTTGCACGCGGCAAATGAGGCGATTGAAACGGGAGTTTCCTCTATTTTCTTTCCGTCGAGCTCGTACGAGGTGCAGATTTTCACTTCCTTGAGCCCTCCGAGCACGTCCGCCTTGGTGAGCGCGAGCTTCGTGATGCCGTTGATGCGGATCGCGTGCCTGAGCGTGACGCAGTCAAGCCAGCCGATGCGGCGGGGGCGCCCGGTCGTCGTCCCGTACTCTCCGCCTTTTTCGCGTATCTTGTCCGCCAGCGCGCCGGTCAGTTCCGTGGGAACAGGACCTTCGCCGACTCGCGACGTGTACGCCTTCACTACGCCCACCACGTCGGTGATGCGCGTCGGACCCACACCCGCGCCCGAGCACGCGCCTCCCGCTATCACGGAAGACGACGAACCGAACGGATACAAACCGTAGTCTATGTCGAGCATCGCACCCTGCGTTCCTTCGAGAAGGACGGACTCGCCGTCGTCGAGCATGCGGTTCACCTCAAGCGGGACGTCGCCCGCGTATTTTTTGAGCAAACGCCCGTATTCGGCGTATTCCCCGTAAACGGCTTCGAACGTGCTCTTGGGCTTCCCGCCGTAAACGCATTCAATCTCGCGGCTCTTCAGTCCGTAAATAGTCTTCAGGCGTTCCTTGAACGCCTTTTCGTCAATGAGCTCCGCGACTCGGATTCCAAAGCGGGCGGCCTTGTCGGAAAAGCACGGTCCGATGCCCCGCTTCGTGGTGCCTGCGGCGAGCTTCCCCTTCGCCGTTTCCTGAAGCTCGTCGAGTTCGCGGTGAATCGGAAGAACGACGTGCGCGCGTTCGCTGAGCACGAGTTTCACGGGAATGCCCTGCTTTTCAATCTCGGCGATTTCCTCGAGCAGCGTCTTGGGGTCCAGCACGACGCCCGCGCCGACGAACACGCGCTTGCCGTGCAATATTCCCGACGGAAGAAGGTGCAGTTTCGCCTTCTTTTTTCCCGCGATTACGGTGTGCCCCGCGTTGCTGCCGCCGCTGTATCGCACAACCGCGTCCGCCTGCTCGGCGTAGTAGTCGACGACCTTGCCCTTGCCCTCGTCGCCCCATTGCGCGCCGACGACGATGACGCATGCCATGGATGAATAAGCAAGAAACGCATATTAATACTGCCGACGAAGGAAATCCATGAAAATTTTCGTCGACACGGCGAACGTCGCCGAAATCCGCGAGGCCGTTTCCTGGGGGGTGGTGGACGGCGTCACGACGAACCCGACGCTCGCAGCGAGGGAAGGCAAGCCCTTTCTCCCGATACTGAAGGAGATTTGCTCGCTTACGAAGGGTCCCGTCAGCGCGGAGGTAGTTGCCGAAGACGCGAGGGGCATGGTTGAGGAGGCGGTGCCGCTGTCGAAGGTGGCGCCGAACGTGATAATCAAAATCCCGATGACCGCCGAGGGGCTCAAGGCAGTCGGGGAATTAAAGGCCAGGGGCGTGAAAACCAACGTCACGCTGGTATTTACCGCAAATCAGGCATTGCTTGCTGCGAAAGCAGGGGCAACCTACGCAAGCATCTTCGTCGGACGGCTCGACGACATAGGCGAGGACGGGATGCAGCCGGTGCGGGACGCAGTTCGGATTTACAAAAACTACGGCTTGGAAACGGAGATAATCGCGGCGAGCATCCGAAAGCCCGAACACGTGCTTGAGGCCGCGAAGGCGGGCGCGCACGTCGCGACGATTCCCTTCCCCGTGCTCAAGCAGTGCCTCGGGCACTCCCTGACGGACAAGGGCATCCAGAAATTCCTCGACGACTGGAAGAAAGTAAGGAAGGCGTGACGCTGCTCTGGCATCGGCGCGCACCACGATTCCGCCGTTCCCTTATTCCCCGCCTCCGCTTCGGCGCCTACTTCTTGTTCTTCTTTCCCGCGAAATCAGCGTAACCCAGCGCGAGCACTATCGCCAGAAGCGCAATCGCGCCGGCAATCTGCAGTCCCGCATCGTCTTCGGCAGTCCTCTTCTCGGGCACCGGCGTCGGCGTGCTCTCGACGCTCCCGGGCGCGAACGCCGTCGGCTCGGGCGGGCGGCGGCACGCGCCGTCGTAGCATCCGTAGAAGCAGTCAAGGTCGTTCGCGGAAAGATTGTGCCCGACGCAGTCGTACTCGCGCAGCTTGTAGTCGCCGACGCAGACGTCGGTTTCGTTGAAGCGTTTGTACGTGTCGTCGACGCCTTCCGCATATCCCTTGACAAAGATGAACGCGCCCTTGTCGGAATCGTTGCAGTAGGGCTGTCCGGGAAGGCAGCCGTTTATCTCGCAGCCGAACGCGCACTCCGTCTTCTTCGGGAGGCACACGTCGTCGATGCAGCCGTAATCCATCAGCGTAGTCGCGCCGGTGCAGAAATCCTCGGTGGTCACGACCTTCGACGAGCACCTGCGGTCGGCATCCTCGCACTTGTTCGCGCAGCAGGCGATGTAGACGACGCCGCGCATCTCCGCCTGCTCGAACGTGCCGGGCCCTGTTTCGAAGAACACCGTGCCCGCGTTCCTGCCTGCGGCGGGAGCCGCGAGGACGTAGAAACTGCTGGAAACGCCCTTGTTGTAGTCGAAGGCGAATGCGTACTGCTTCGGCGAAGTCACCTTCACGAACTTGCCCGAAATCGTTTCGTTGGTCGCGATGGAGAACGACGGGAGGAAATCTATCGTCCACGTGTCCGCCTGCACGCCGTCGCAGAAGTACGCGACGGTGTTGTTCTCCTGCTTCGCGGCATAGTCGAATAAACTCGCGGAGTAAAGGTTGGTGATGGGGAGAAAAATCGTGCCCTCGGAAAGCGGCGCGCCTGCGATGTTCTTCGCAACAACCAGGAACTCCTTGTGCTTCGTGCCGAAGGAGTTGTCGAAGACGGAAACGAAGCGCACCGCGTCGTACCTGCCCTCCTCGGTGATGGAGAACGGCACGAAAGTGTCCTTGGAATTCGCGGCTATCACGAAATCGTTGCACCCAGGAACCGCGTAAAGAAGCGGCGCAAGCAGCAGCAACGCGAACAATCGGCGCATGAAACGATTATCCGCCGCTTATTTAAAAAGCGTGGGGTCGCGCAGGAAGGCGAAACGCTGCGGCTGGCTCACGAAAGCATCGTAGAGCGGCGTTTCGTAGAGGCGCTTCGCGTTCTCGAGCCGCAGGTGCTTCTTCTCGCCGTATTCGGGGTTCGGCAGCAGGCGGCCGTCGGTGGTCTCGTAGTACGCCGCGCCCTTCATCCGTTCGTAGAGTGAGTAGTCGCTCTGGAACGTGCCCACGACGTTCGCCATCACGAGCGTTTCCGTAGGCGACGGATTGATGGTGACGTGCCCGAAATTCGGCGGCACCGCCACCTGATCCCCCGCTTTCGCGCGCACGAGCACGCACTGGGACAGGTCCCTGCTTTGCAGGAGGTAGTGCGCCTCGCCCGAGATTACCTCGTAAACTTCGGCGAACGACAAGCCGGGCGAAAAATCGGCGTGGCAATGCCCGACTGTCTTGTTGAACTCCTTCCCAATCGGAAGGGGCGGAAGCACGGTGACGTCGTATCGCAATCCAGCGGAACGGAAGATTCCCCCGTCGGCGTCGCGCACTAGCGCGCGGTACATGTAGTATTGGATGCGGCTCGGCTCCGCGTCGGCTGCCGGGGGCTCCATGAGGACGGCGCGCATGTCCGCCAAACGCCGAACCGACGTGGGCATTATCCTCCGTCCGCCGAAAAGCACGACGTTGCCGTCAAGTGAGACGCTCATTTTCTCACGCACGCTGCGATGAATCCGTTGAAAAGCGGGTGCGGACGGAGCGGGCGGGAAAGGAACTCCGGATGGAACTGCGAGCCCACGAAGAATTTGTTCTTCGGGTATTCGAGTATCTGCATCACCGTGTGATGGGTGTCGCATCCCGAAAACACCAAGCCCGCCTCCTGCAGCCGCTTCACGTAATCGGGATTGCACTCGTAGCGGTGGCGGAAGCGCTCCTTCGTTTTCGTCGCGCCGTACAGTTTGTTCGCGAACGAACCCTTCGTTATTTCCACCGTTCTCGCGCCGAGCCGCATGTTCCCGCCGAGCCCCTCGATGTCGAGCTGCTGCGGGAGCAACTCGATTACGGGATGGGGCGCATTCGGCTCCATCTCCGTTGAGTTCGCGCCTTTCAAGCCGCAGACGTGCCTCGCGACGTCCACAACCGCGGTTTGGAAGCCGAGGCACAGCCCCAGATACGGAAGGTCGTTCTCGCGCGCGTATTTCGCGCAGGCGATTTTTCCCTCCCAACCGCGCGAGCCGAACCCGCCGGGGACGATGATTCCGTTCAGACCTTTCAGGCGCGACGCCGCATTCTTGTCGGTAATCTCGCTCGTCTCCACCCATTCGACGTGCACGCGGCAATCGTTCGCGGCTCCCGCGTGCTCGAGCGCATGCAAAATGCTCGCGTAGGAATCGTGAAGCCCGGTGTATTTGCCGGTGATGCCGACGCGCACGTTCTTCTTCGGACGCCTTATGCGCTGCACGAACGCGTTCCAGCCGTCGGCCGGCGCCTTGCCCTTCAACCCCAGAATGTCCATGACCGCGCCGTCCAGCTTCGAGTCCTTGAACATCTGCGGAACCGCGTATATCGTATCGACGTCTGGGAAGGAAACGACGCGCTCGAGCGGGACGTTCGACGCGATGCTCACCTTCTCGCGCACCTTTTCCGCCACCGGCTCGCTCGCCCTGCAGGCGATGATGTGCGGCTGGATTCCCTGCGACATCAGCGCGCGTATCCCGAACTGGGCTGCCTTGCTCTTCTGCTCGCCGAGCGTGCCGGGCTTGAGTATGTAGGTGACGTTCACGTAGCAGACATTGCCGGAACCCTCCTCGTAGGCGAGCTCGCGCATCGCCTCTATGAAGTAGCTGTTCTCGATGTCGCCGACTGTCCCGCCAACCTCGACGAGCACCACATCCGCCTTCGTCTTCAGGCCGAGCGAGCGAACGAAGTCCTTGATGAAGCCCGTGACGTGCGGGACGAACATGACGTCGCGTCCAAGGTACTTGCCCTCGCGTTCGCGTTTCAGAATCTGCGAGAACAGTTTTCCCGCGGTTATGTAGTTGTCCGCGCTCAGGCGGCCGTCCAGGAAGCGCTCGTACGTGCCCAAATCCATGTCGCATTCCGTCCCGTCGTCAAGCACGAACACCTCGCCATGCCTGTACGGGTTCAGCGTGCCCGCGTCTATATTGAGGTAACCGTCGAACTTCAACGGCGAAACGCGCAGTCCGCGGTCCTGCAGAAGCTTCGCGAGAACGGCCGAGAACACGCCCTTCCCGAGCCCCGAAATCACGCTGCCCGTGATGATTATGTACTTCGTTTTTCCGGGCTTGTAGCCCTTGAGCGTGGATGCGTAGAATTCGTGCTCCGTCGTCTTCCTCCCGACAGCCGCAAGCTCCTTTTTCCCCACCGCCACCGCCTCCAGAAAACAAAGAAGGGTTTTCCGCGAAACCAGTTAATAAGCCTTTGCACTTTTTGCTCGGCTTCGCCTCGCAAAACCTGCACTAAAAGCGCGGCACGCCATAACGCCTCCAAGCACGTTTCGGCGCGCGACTTTTAAACACCTCCGCCCTAAATACCAACATGGAAAAATTCGAAAAAGCATCCGCGCAGGACCTGGAGCGCCTGTTCGACGAGGCGTGCAGGAAGGGCGCGGTTCTCTCGCTCTTTCATTTCGACGCCCACGGCTCCTCCGAGGACGAGGTGAGCGGCGTCATGGTGGACTTCATCGGAAGGATGACGAACGAGCGCGGCATCCTCTATTGCAAGGGCGAGATAGAGCCTCCGCTGGAAAAGGAGGGCAAGTGGAGCACCATCGCCGAGGTGAAGGTGCTGAGCAACAATCTGAGCGCGCTCCTCAACCTCGCGTTCAAGTACAGCCCCATCGCGGTCGAGATGCTGAAACCCAACGAGATACGGCTGACGCTCGAAGAGGCGCAGTCGCTTGTTCTCGACGCCTCGGGAACCGCCCAGGAATACGCGCAGTACGTGCTGGAGAAGACGATGACTGGCGACGACCTGAAGCGCTTCCGGGAGCGCATGAAGTGGCGGGCGGAGCGCGGCAGGGAGATATTGGAGAAGGCGAAGAGGGAGGGGTGAAATGGCCAGGAAGAAATGCCCGAACAGGAAGCTCAACGAGGATGACTGCCCCTGCTCGCATTCCGAATGCGAACGCCACGGAATCTGCTGCGAGTGCATACGATTCCACAAGGGGCGCAACGAGAAGCCCGCGTGCCTAAGATAATCAGCGCTTCTTTTTCTTCTTGACGACGACGCGTTTCTTCGCCACTTTCTTCACGACGCGCCTCTTCTTCGCCCGCGGCAGCGGCGGCTCGCGTATCGCCAGTTCGTCAGCCTCGAATCCCGGCTCCTCTTCCGCCCCGTACTCGGGCAGGACGCGCTGTTCCTCCGCTTCTTCTCCGAATTCCGCAACAGGCGGAACAGCGGGCATCTCTCCCTCCGGCTTCAACCCGGCTTCCGCCATCTCCTCCTTCTGCTCCTTCCGCGCGTAGAACGCGAGCGCGAACAAAAGCACGACAAGCGCGACAACCGCGTAAACAAGCCACGGCGTCCCGCCCGCCTGCTCAACAACCGTTTTCTTCGTCGGCAGGTTCACGGCGTTCGATTCGGTGCCGTCCGAGGAGCGAACTGCAATCGGAAGATAGGGCGCGCGGGTTGCGTCCACGCCGCTTACCGTCACTATCATCGTCTTGGATTCGCCAGGCTTCAGGCTGAGCGACGACGGATTCGAGGCGAACTGCAATCCCGAAAGCGCGGGGCGCACGTTGCTTAGGGAAGTGCCGCCCGTGTTGCGCACCGTCACGGAAACGACTATCTGCTTCGCCTCATCGGAGCCGTAATAACCCGCGTCCGAAACCGCCATAGCCATGGATGGGGGCTGCGCCTCCAACGAGAATAATGTGGCGACTTTGACGGATTCCCCGCCAAGTGCAGCCGCCGTTATGTTCACGGCGTACTTTCCAGGCGCGGCGTTTTCAGGAGGATTGAACGTTATTCCGTATGAAACCGTCTTCTTCGGCTCTATGTTCTGCGGGTTCGGAGAAACGGAATACCACGCAGACGGAATGCCCTCGATGGTGAGCGCGGTTTCAAAGAGCGTCGCGTTCCTGGTGTTGGCGACGGATATCGTGTCCGAGGACTGCTGCCCGGGCGCCGCTGCGAGCGACTTCGGGATAATCGAAAGGTAGGACTCGCCCGTGCGGTTGCTCGAAACGAGAAGGATGGGCAGGTCGAATGCTTTCGCGATGCGTGACGTCCTTACGACTATCGGGATATGATTGGGCCCGAGCGGCGTCTTGTAAAGCGACGTCGTTATCACGAGCCGGACATCCTTCGACTCGCCCGGACCAAGGGAGAACGAGCGCGGCGTCGGCACAACGAGCATGCCGTACGGCGGCTGCACCTCGATTTCGTATCCCTCCGCGACGGAGCCGATGTTGCGCACCGTGAGCGGAATGCTCTGCATCACGCAGCGCACCACCGTGTAAGAGGAATCCTTCTCAACCTCGAAGTCCACCTTCGCCTGCACGTCGAAGCAGTACGGCTTCAGGAAAACCGTCCAGTCGAGGTATTTGACTTTGAGCGAGTAATAGTAGGTGTCGAGAATAGCCGTAGTCGGCGCGTTTATCGTCAGCGTTACGGGCCGCCTGTCGCCCTTCGCCACCTCAAGCAGCGTGGGCGAAACCGAAACCATGTCGGAATGCCCGTCCACCTCGATGTTGAACGGCCCCTCCACGTCGCCGTCGTTGCGCACAAGCAGCTCCCACGTCGTGGAATTGCCGTGCTGAACAGGTAGGCAGTAAATCGGCTCGTTCTGGAGCACGAGCTGCAGCGGAGGGCCGAACACGCAAACCTGAAGCGGGAACTCGTACTGCTTCTCGCAGCATTCGGGTCCGAGCGCCTTCACGAGCACGGCGTTCTGATAGACGCTGCCGGGGGTTCCTGAAGGGATGAGGAGGGTGGCCTTGATTTCCTTCGTCTGCTTCGGCGCGAGTGTTATCGTCGAGGCGGCGAATCTGGTTGTTTCAGCGAAAGGACCGACAAGTTCGAGCGAGGCATACGCGTTTCCGTCGCGGTTGTTGGAAATCGTGACGGTGAACTCAACCTCCTGCCCCGGCAGGCTGGTAACGTTCGCATTCGACGAGATGGAGACGTTGAACGCAGGCTGCTCCGCCTCGGTTTCGGGCTTCACGGTGAGCTGCATCTCGAGGCGCTCGCACGGCAGCGAGGAAGCGCCCATCGTGATGTCTACGGGCACGGCGTAATTGCCGGGAGTCGCGCCCTCCGTGTCGACGAGGAGCGTGAACGTCTTCTCCTGCGACGGATAGAGCGTCGCCCACGACGGCATCGGCTGGAACGAGCATTCCAAGCCTGCCGGGCAGTCCCCCGACATCTTCGCAAGCATGTCGTTGAGCCCCGTGTTCGTGAGCGTAATCGGATAAACAGCCGTGACGCCCTTGGCTACCTCGGCGGAATCGAGCAGGGAAACGTCCAAAAAATCGCACGCGCAAAGAGGCAGGGCTAGCAAAAGCAAGGCGAGGATAGGCGCCTTTTTCATAATGGGATTTGGGCAACCCTTTTTAATAAGCCTTTTTGTTGCTTACTTGTATGCTCTGGGACATCTCGCAGTGGATAGACCAGTATTACTACGTCCTGCTGGCTTGTTTCACGATAGCGGGCTTGTTCTGGTTCAGGCACAAGAAGGTTTTCATAATCGCGCTGCTCCTGGTTTCGCTGGCGGCGCCTGTGGCGAAGCAGGCGTTCGCCGAGGACCGCCCATGCGCCGGACAGGACGCCTGCCCAGTTTCCGAGGGATTCCCGTCGGCGCACACCGCGGCGGCGGCGGTCTTTGCCTTCGGCGCCATAGGCACGACGTCATTCCCGTTCTTTTTGATAGCGTCGCTGGTGATAGGCGGCTCGCGCGTCGAACTCGGCGTGCACAGCGTGCCGCAGGTAATCGCGGGCTTCGCGCTCGGCGCGCTGATTTACTGCATCGTCTGGTCAATCGCTTACAAGCTCAAGGATGAGGAAGTCGCAGTCCGCCACGGGTTGATGGACTGATGAGCGTCTTCGAAACAAAAAGGCAGGCCGCGCACATGGCTTTCGGTGCGCTGCTCGTCGGCATAGGCGTCCTGCTCGGCGAAAACGCGCTCATCGCCGCCCTGTCCGTCTGCCTGCTCGGCGGACTCGCGCTGCTGAACTGGCACCGGCTCGGCGGAAGGAACCGGCTGGTGGACGGGGTGCTTGACTCCTTCGAACGCCGCTCCGTGGGATTTCCGGGAAAAGGCGCGCTCATGTACGTCGTCGGCTGCCTTTTCCTCGTCGCGTTCTCGCAATCCCTTTCCTTCGCGCTCGCGATGATTTGCGTGCTTGCGTTCGGCGACGGATTCGCCACGATTATAGGCGTCAGGGGCATGCACCCGCTAGCGTGGAACAAGAACAAGAGCGTCGAGGGACTCTGCGCGTTCATCGTCGCTTCCGTCGCCTCCTCCTCGCTGTTCGCCCCGTTCAACGCGGCGCTTTTCTATTCGGTGATTCTCGCGTTCGTCGAGGCGATTGATTTTCCCGTTGACGACAACCTGCTGATTCCCGCGGTTGCCGTGCTGCTGAAGTTCGGCATGGGGGTGCCTGCATGACTTTCATCGTAATCGAAGGCGGCGACGCTTCCGGTAAAAAGACGCAGGCGCTGATGCTCGCGAAGAAAATGAAAGCGAAATACATGCGCTTTCCGGCATACGAGACGCCGTACGGAAAAATGGTGAAAAAATACCTGCGCGACGGCGCGTCCATAGAGGAAGCCGTCCTGCTGTATTCGCTGGACCGTTACCAGTTCCGCGGAGTAATGAATGCGCTCCTAAAACGCGGCAAGAATATCGTCTGCGACCGCTACACGTTCTCCAACCTCGCCTTCCAGTTGTCGCGCGCGCCGCCTTCGCAACGCGCTTCGCTCAAAAAATGGATGGAATCCGTGGACGCGCGCATGCCAGTCCCGAACCGCGTCGTCCTTCTCGACGTGCCGCAGGAATTCGCGGAAAAACTGCTGAAGAAAAGGGGGCGGAAGAAGGACAGGCACGAGAAGAACAGGGCGTACCAGCGCAGGGTGCGGAAGGAGTACCGCCGTCTTGCGAGAGAGAAGGGATGGATAGTCGTAAAATGCGTAAGTAATGGGCGACTGCGAACGAAGGCGGACATCGCGGCGGAAATACGCTCGCGGCTTTAATCCCGCATCCCCCGACTACAGCCTTAACTGCCCCTCCTCTATCTTCGCAAAAAGTATCTCGGGCTTGTTTATCTTCGAGCCAGCTGCGACTGAACCGCCCCATTTCGCGGGCGCGCCGAAGCACTCGAACACCTTCTGCGTCGAGAACGGGATTATCGGATTGAGCGCGACGGAAAGTGCATACACCGCGCGGGCCGAAAGAAGCAAAACAGTCGGCGC
>Ga0066637_10000918_pt1 | contig 18528 bp, 23 predicted proteins | sample CryGeyCG2014_020_FD_62737 | JGI IMG/M metagenome (GOLD analysis project Ga0066637, IMG submission 62737) | Groundwater microbial communities from aquifer - Crystal Geyser CG08_land_8/20/14_0.20 | ecosystem: Environmental > Aquatic > Deep subsurface > Groundwater | place: USA: Utah: Grand County...
CCAGCTCAAGAAAACCATTCTTGCAGGCATTTATGCTGCTCTGCTTCCTGAACACATTGTATCTGCACTTTGACACAAACATGAACATCATCCAGTTGCTTCTTGTGTCTTTTTTCCCTTCAGATACTTTTTTAGAGCTTACGCTATTCAAATCATTTACATTCATATTAGTCACCTATCGGGCCCCAAATGGTGCCCTTGGGCACCGCGTCCGATAGGTGAGGTATGTTTATTCAAAATATAAAATTAGTGCGACCGTTCACCTGGCAGCCTTTCAGCCAGCCAGTACTCTCGGCCGCTTGGACAGAAAAAAGGATTTATGATAGAATGCTACTATATGGCAAAAGAAAAAAATGAAAAAAACTCTGAGAATGAAAAAGTAACCTTCAATATTGACAAAGATAAAAATTTCTCAGAATGGTTTACTGAAATAATTAAAGCTGCTGAGTTGGCTGACATTAGGTATAATGTAAAGGGCTTTTTAGTTTTCCAGCCATGGTCTGTTTTGTCAATGGAATCAATGTATGAGTTATTTGAAAAAGAATTGCAAAAAAAAGGCCATAAACCTTATTGGTATCCTTCATTAATTCCTGAAAGCAACTTCATGCTTGAAAAAGACCATGTTGAGGGATTTGCCCCTGAAGTTTTCTGGGTTACAGAACATGGCGCTGGCGAGAAATTTGAGGAAAGATTGGCTTTAAGGCCAACAAGTGAAACTGCTTTTTACCAAATGTTCGCTTTATGGATACGATCCTACAGGGATTTGCCGTTTAAAACATACCAAAGGGCGCAGGTATGGCGCTATGAAACTAAAGCAACAAGGCCATTTTTAAGAAGTAGGGAATTTTACTGGATTGAAACACATAATGCTTTTGCTTCACTTGAAGATTCAAAGAATCAAGTAAAAGAGGACATGGAAACTACAGAAACAGTATTGCACCAAAAATTAGGTGTTCCATATATTTTCTTTGAAAGACCTGCATGGGATAAATTTGCCGGTGCTGTTTCCACATTCGGGGCAGATACTTTGACGCCTGATGGCAAAACATTGCAATTGCCTTCAACGCACATTTTAGGACAAAATTTCTCAAAACCCTTCAATGTTGTGTTTAAAGACAAGGATGGTTCAGAAAAATTGACATATTTGAATTGCTATGGTCCTTGCATCAGCAGAATATTTGCAGGGGTAATAGCAACACATGGTGACAATTCTGGATTAGTATTCCCTTTTGAAATTGCACCTGTCCAGATTGTGATAATTCCAATTGCTGCTGAAAAAGACCCTGCAGTTTTAAAAATGGCAAACAAATTGAAGGATGAATTGTTTGAAAATGGTTATAGAATTGAAGTGGATGATTCCGACAAAACAATGGGGGAAAAATTCTACTATTGGGAAATGAAAGGTATCCCTTTAAGAATAGAAATCGGGCCAAAGGAATTGAAAGAAAATCATATTGTAATTTTTAGGAGAGACACCAAGAAAAAAGAAGTATTGAATCCCGCTGATTTAATTGATTATATTGAAAAAACCGCAAAAAAAGAAATTATAAAAAACTTAAGGGAAAGAGCTGATGCTAAATTCAAGGAAAAATTAAAATCAGCAAAAGATATTGAAGAATTGAAGAAATATTTGGAAGAACGAAATCTTGTCAGGATAAATTTCTGCTCACTTGAAAAGGATGGGGAGGAATGTGCAGGCATAATTGAAAAAACATTAACAGCGAAAATAAGGGGAAAAAGAGCAGATATTCAGGAAAACCCATCAGGCAATTGTGTTGTTTGCGGTAAGAAAGCAAATGTGGTTGCCTATGCTGCAAAAGAATATTGATCAAAAGGATTTAAATCAAGGGAAAGGGAATCTACTTTCTTTATTTTATCATTATAATACTTCTTAAATCCAAATTTTTCATAAAGCATTCTTGCTTTATCATTATCTTCCTTTACCAAAATAATTACTTTTAATGCACCCATCTTTGTAAGCAACTGCAAAGCATTTTCAAGAAGGGATTTTCCATAACCTTTTCCCCTAAACTTTTCAATAATAGCAATTCCATTAATTCTGGCAAGGCCTTTCTGAAGAAATTCTATTTCCAAAAATCCAGCTAATTCGGAATCCTCACTCACTTTTAAAAAAATGAATTTTTTTGTATCTTTAAAATGCATCCTTAGCTTAATTAGGGTCATTTGCGTATAGGAAAATTCTTTTTGAATTAATGGTAAAATAACCCTAAGATCAGGCTGTTCTAACAAGGAAACAGCCATCATATTTTACCCACAAATGACTTTATTTCATAGCCTGACATTGCACACCCATTATTCTTAAGGGCAAATAATGAAGCTTTTAATGTCAGTTTCCCTTTTCCTAGATCATCTTCCAAAAATCCTTGTTCGTAAGCCAAAGCAATTAATTCGCTTGATCTAATTATTGTCATTTGCGGAATTAATGAAGCAAATTTGGAATAAGCATTTTCATCATAAGAAATCTTTTCATTTCTCCTAGTTTCTAAAAGACGCCCCAATTCTTCCGGGTTTTCAACAAAGAACCTAGTAATTCTTTCATCTATTGCCAGAATTTTGGCATTCAATAATTTTACCAAAGCAATTGATTCTAATTCTCCGGCATGTATTAATCTTAAAGAACCTGCCCCTTCAGATGAAAAAACCTGTGATGCGGCTTCCTCAATACTTTTCATTAAATTATCCAATTCTTTTGTTTGTTTTACAACAGTTATTGTCCCTTTGTTTATTGCTTCCCTTATCCTTAATGCATTTAATTCAAATCTGTTTATTGAAAGCGGAGTATCCACTGATTCCCTTTTTACATTCTCGGAAATTAAAAAATCAAGATTATTTTTTGCTTTAAGTTTATAAAGAATATTAAATAAACAGCTTCCGGATAGTGCAATCAATGAACTTGAATCCAGAATTACTTTAGTTGGTTCAGCCATTTTCACACCTTACGCAATATAACCTATTACTTTTTTGAGTTCATCTAACCTTACTTTAATTCCTTTTTTATCAGCATCAATATCATGCTGGGTTGTAACACCAATATACTGCTGAACAGCACTTATGTCAGCCATTGTTAATGCAGCTGCTTGGCTTAAAGATAAACCATAGTAATAAGCATCTGCAGCATATTTTACTTTGGCTTTTTCATAGGTTCCCTGAACATATCTCCCCAATTCCTTATCTAATCTTTCCAGATGCACTGAAATTGAATCCAATTCTTTTTTGTATTCTTTCAAATTATCATTTTCAATTGCCTTTAACGCTGCTTCTAGTGATGAAAGTACACTCATTTTGTATTCAAGCCAGAAACCTGATGTTACAACATGCTCCTTTGTCAGAAATTTGTGCAGGCAATATGAAATCATTGCAGCTTGCGCCAATAATTGGTCATTTTTAATTGATGCTTCTCGCATCAATTCGTTTGAAACACTCCTAAGAACCATTACCTGTTCTGCAACAAATGCTTTTTTTAGTTTAGTAAGACCATCAATTAAAATTCTGTGAGACATTGCTATAATTAGGCTGCTTCAGAATAAATAATTAACTTTTTTCAGCTATGGTAAAAGACATTGATTTTTGAACTTAATTTGGTCTTTTACTATCTAGCAAGAGACCTAAATAATCAAACAAAAATTGTCTCTTGCTATATCTTCAAAATTTCTCGTTGTTTTGATCCCTAGGAACTTTTTTTCTCTTTTTTAAAGAGAAAAGGGATTTGAGGCTGCCCGGATTTGAACCGGGGTCGTAAGCTTGTTTGGGCACTAAAAAATTAAGTTATTTGTCCAAGAATTCTTTCTTTTTGAACCCTGGGACCTTTTTCTTTCCATTTAAAATCCCTTTAGGGATTTTAAAGGACCCTTAAAATCTTAATGATTTTAAGTGGTCTTTAGAAAGAAAAAGGGGCCACCCAAAGCTTATATGCTAGACCAGGCTACACTACAGCCCCATTAACCTAATAATTCGTCACTAAAGGTTTTAAAAAATGCTATTCTAAGGTAGGGTAACCTTAAATAATTCTTTCAATATAATGGATTTATGCTTTTTCAGAATGTAGCGGGCTATTTCAACAGAATTGAGGAAAAAAGCTCACGCTTGGAAATGACTGATATATTGGCAGAACTCCTTGAAAAAACAAATGAGAAGGAGATTAAACAACTAATTTATTTATGCCAAGGAAGGATTGCTCCGCAGTATAAAAATATTGAAGTTGGAATGGGTGAAAAATTTGTAATAAAGGCAATCGCAACAGTTACAGGCTACAAAGGAAATGATGTTGAAAAACTTTACAAAGAAAAAGGCGATTTGGGTTTAGTTGCTGAAATGCTTTCTGAAAAAAAGAAACAGAAGGCATTATTTTCAGAACATCTCACAATAACTAAAGTATTCGACAATCTGATGAAAATTTCAAAATCAGGCGGAGCAGGATCACAGGAAACGAAGATAAAATTGCTAGCAGAACTTTTGAATTCTGCAAATCCGGTTGAAGCAAAATTTATTGTAAGAATTCCAATTGGAAAATTAAGGTTAGGATCAGGAGATCCTACAATAATGGATGCTTTATCTTTAAATTATCTTGAAGAATTTATAAAAAAAGAAAATAAACTGTACAAAGAAATGCTTCAAGAATATAAAACTGAAGAAGAAGCAAAAAAGCACATGAAATTCAAGTTAAGGGAAGCAATTGAAGAAAAATATAATATTTTTTCTGATTTAGGGAATATTTCCGGCATGTTAAAAGCAGGGGGATTATCCGGATTGAAAGAAATTAATATTGAATTAGGCATACCAATAAGGCCAACATTAGCAGAACGCTTGGAAAATGCTGAAGAAATTGTGAAAAAAATTGGGAAATGTTCGGTTGAACCAAAAATTGATGGATTTAGAATGCAAATTCACAAGGACAAAGATACTGTCGTAATATTTAGCAGAAATCAGGAAGAAATGACTCCTATGTTCCCCGAAATTGTAAAAGCAGTTAAAGAACAGATTAATGCAAAACAGGCAATATTTGAAGGAGAAGCTGTTGCAGTAAACGAAGAAACCAATGAATTTTATCCTTTTCAGGTAACAATCCAAAGAAAGAGGAAATATGACATAAAGGATTTTTCTGAGAGATATCCGCTTAAATTATTTGTTTTTGATTTGATGTTTGTTGATGGTAAAAATGTAATGGGCTTAAAATTGGTTGAAAGAAATAACCTGCTTGAGAAAATTATAAAAAAAGGAAATTCAATCAGCAGGATTGAAGGAATAATTACTGATGATCCTAAAAGAATTGATGAATATTTTGATGAGTGTGTTGAAAAAGGGTTGGAAGGGATAATTGCAAAAGATTTGAATTCGGAATATATTGCGGGGGCAAGAAAATTCTCTTGGATCAAATTGAAAAGATCTTACCAAGGAGAATTATCAGATACAATTGATACTTTAATATTGGGTTATTATAAAGGGAAAGGGCAAAGAACTAAATTTGGATTGGGTGCCTTGCTTGTTGGGGTTTACAACAAGGAAAAAGACAGATTTGAAAGCATAGCTAAAATAGGAACAGGATTAAGTGAACAGCAATTGGCTGAATTAAATGAAATGCTTGGCAGCATAAAGGTTAATAAAAAGCCAGATACTTATATTTCTGAATTGCAGGCAGATGTTTGGGTTTTGCCCAAATATGTGATTGAAGTAAATGCAGATGAAATAACCAAGAGCCCGATACATGCATGCGCAAAGAAAGGCGAGGAAGGTTTAGCCTTAAGGTTTCCGCGCATGGTAAAATTAAGGACTGATAAAAAGCCTGAAGATGCAACAACAGTTGGAGAGATTAAAAAAATGTATTCAATGCAGAAACATGTTCAGAGGGAATGAATCGGTATGAGTAAAATCAAAGAACGATTATGGAAAGTAGTTTTGTTTGCAATCAGCTTTCTAATAGTAGTGTTCATATTAGTACAGGTAAAATTCATAAGCCAGGATTGGATAACCTATTTTTGGAGATCAGATAAATGGCTTGAATTATTTTTTGTCCTTATTGTGACATTTGGATTCAGCATGCTCTTAAAATTAATCCTGAAATGGCAAGTAAGGCTTGAAACAATGGAAAGAATAAATATAAAAAGAAAAAGATAATTCAATAGCATTATTTATTTTCCAATTTTGCTTTTTTTATTATAAATTGACCTCTAGGCCCTTCCCAAACCTTTTGGCTGTCCAGGATTTTAATCCTTTTTTTGAATATCGGACAGTCTAAAACAAAACTCTCCGTTTCGCCACCTTCCCCAACCAAAGAAACGCCGTATTTTTTGTTTAATTCAAGCAGATCATTCAAAGATTTTTCATCCAAAGATCTGCCAAGCCAGGATTCATCCAAACCTGCAGCAGCAACAGCCACAAAAATCAATTTAAAATTGCTTGAAATTAATTCTTTCATTAATTCTTCTTCGTTTTTGTGCCATAAAGGAGCAACTGATTTCAGGTTTAATTTTTTACAGATAAGATCAATCCTTTCTTTTTGATAATTGCTTTTTACTGCACCGGTTAAAACCCCTTCAATGCCTTGTGATTTTTTTAATTCTACCAGCATTCTTTCCAGATCATCAAGCTCTTTTTCTTTTTCCCCTTTTGTTTCAACAAAAACCAAAGGCAAATCTAAGCAAGCGGCTGAATATTCTGTAATCTTTATGTTTGAAGTATGAAACATATATGAAGCATCATTTTCCGAAAGAACCGTAAGTAAACACTCTATAGTATGGCCTTCCCGTATTGCTTTGTAAATTGCAAATGTTGAATCTTTGCCTCCAGAAAACAGGGAAACTAATCGCATATACTATGTGAGGAAAGCATAGATTAAAAACAATTATTGCCCTATATAGGACTAATGAAAGACGTTAAAGAACTACTTAAAAAATTCAAGACCGGGGAAAAATGCAAGGTTTCAATAAAAACAAATGATGGCCTTTTTGAAGGAATTATAATGCCTTCACAAAAGCCAGAAATACTTACATTGAAACTTAACAGCGGATATAATATCGGAATTAAAGTTGATAAAATAAATGAGATTAAAAATTTGGGCAAAGCAGAAACAAAGGAAAAAAAAATATTGCAACATGCCCAAATTCCTGGTTTGCCTAAGATTACCATTTTACATTGCGGAGGGACAATTGCAAGCAAAGTAGATTATGAAACCGGCGGGGTAGTGCCTTTATTTGACGCTTCTGAATTGCTAGAAATGGTTCCGGAATTAAATAAAATTGCAAATATAAAAACACAAACAGTATTCAACATGCTTTCTGAAGACATGAATTTGCCGCATTATGAAATTTTGGCAAAAGCAATCGAAGATGAAATAAAGAAGGGAACTGATGGAATAATAGTAACTCATGGTACAGACACTATGCATTATTCATCATCCGCAATGTCCTTTGCACTTGAAGCATTGCCAATTCCAGTTATTTTTGTTGGTGCGCAAAGAAGTTCTGACAGGCCAAGCAGTGAGGTTGCAATGAATTTAATATGCGCAGCAGAATTTATTGCCAAAAGTGATTTTTCAAGTGTTGCAATCTGCATGCACCAATCAATATCTGATGATTATTGCGTAATATTGCCTGCTACAAAAACAAGGAAGATGCATACCAGCAGGAGAGATGCATTTAAGCCTGTGAATTATGTTCCTATTGCAAAAATAGATTATCTTAAGAGAGAAATTCATTTTATCAAGAAAAATTACCCGAAAAGGGATGAAAGAAAAGTGGTATGCAGAAATAAATTCGAGAAAAAAGTCGGTGTTTTAAAAGCCCACCCAGGATTAACCCCTGAAGAGATATTGTTTTACAAAAAGCAGGGTTATAAAGGATTAATAATAGAGGGAACTGGTTTGGGGCATATTGCAGTAAATGACGAAAGTTCTGAAAATTTAAAGGCATTGCAGGAATTGGTAAAAACCTGTATTGTTGGCATGACTTCCCAATGTTTATATGGCAGGGTGCATAGTGCAGTATATTCCACTGCAAGAAAAATAAAAAATGCAGGTGTTATTTACTGTGAGGATATGATCCCTGAAACTGCTTTTACAAAATTATCCTGGTTGCTCGGAAATTTCAAGAAAGAAGAGGTAAAAGAATTATTAACCCAAAATTTAAGGGGAGAGATAACAAAAAGAACTAAAATGGCTTATACCTGAAACTTAAGCTTAGAGGATAGTTTTTAATACTTATCCTAGAATTTTAATATTAATTGTATATCCTAATTAAGGATTATTATTTTTATTTTCTAGAATTAAAATTTTGATGGTGTGGAAAGATGACTCAATGGCACATGAAATCTAAAAGAAAATCAACAGGCGGATTAAGATATTCACTAAGAAAAAGCGATAAGAAGTTAGCTTGGAGAGGGGGAGAATTTTCCCATACTAAGCTTGCGCAGGAAGAAAAAAGAAAGGTTGTAAAAGGCAGGGGAAATACAACAAAGGTAAAATTAAGTGAAGTAAAATTCGCCAATGTTTCTGATGAAAAAGGAAAAGTACATAAGGTTGAATTGAAGAATGTTTTAGAGAACACTGCAAACAGGCATTATGCTAGGATGCAGATTGTCACAAAAGGCGCTTTAGTTGAAGGTTTGATGAATGGTAAAAAGGCTCTTGTTAGAATAACAAGCAGGCCTGGGCAGAGTGGAGTTGCTCAAGGAATATTTTTGAAAGATAGTGAAATAGCTGCTTTAGAAACTAAGAAAGGCTTGAAGAAGAGCAAAAAAACAGAAGAAAGACGTGCTGAGAAGAAAGAACATGAGCATAAAGAAGGGAAGACTGAAGCAAAAGAAGAAAAGCATGAGACAAAAGAGCACAAGGAAAAAAAGCCTGCAAAAGTGCAGAAAAAATAAAATTTAATTTAAGATGATTCTATGTACCATATCGGCCATGTTTTAAAGGTTATTAAAAAAGACAAAGAAACTATTTCTGCAGATAATATTGTGCAAGCAGTGGTCGAAATGTGGGATGAAGTAAAATTTATCCTTAAAGTAGAGGATTCACTTGCCGAGCAAATAAAAGCAGGAGATTATGCTATTGTTGATTACTACCCAATTATTACAAATGGACCATCTCCCCCAAAACAAGTTATTGTTAAGCTTCTAAGGGGAAAAACAGGAAAAGACATTTGGGATGAGTTCAGGAAATACAAGACAAAAATGGAAGAAATGAAGAAAACAAGGGACTTAGAGGGTAATCCCTACGCACGCTAAATTTTTGCCTTTGAAATCTATTTCTACATAAAAAGGCAAGTATTTAAATACTACCTGGTAGGGCTATTTATATAGATGCTGTTTTCTTATTTTAACTTTTTACGTTAACTGGGAAGTAAGGCACGTATTTTATGGTTGGTGGTTTTTTTGGCTACGAAATGTCCTGAATGTGGTTCCAATAGAATCAAAAGAGATAATTCTAAAGGTGAAATTATCTGTGAGAAATGCGGACTAGTTTTAAGTGAAGACATAGTTGATATGGGAAAAGAATGGAGAAGTTTTGATTCAGACCAATTTGATGAAGTTGCAAGAACTGGTTCTCCAAAGAAATATGTCAAGCTAAATAAAGGATTAGTAACAATGATTGACAGAAGAGGAAGAGATTTACGTGGAGATAAATTATCCGCAAGAAATAAAGCTCAAATGTATAGGTTAGTAAAATGGCACAAAAGAGCTTCAGTCAGTTCTTCAATGCAGCGTAATTTAAGCATTGCATTAACAGAATTAAGAAGGATTGCTTCCTATTTAAACATTCCAGAATCATTAGTAGAAGCTGGGGCTTTCCTTTACAGAAAAACTGTAGAGAAAGGGCTTATAAGGGGAAGATTAATAGAAGCTGTTGTTGCTGCTATTCTCTACACTATTTGCAGGATCTACCATGTCCCAAGAACTTTAAATGAGATGGCAGAAGCCTCTGGATTGACAAAGAAAGAAATTGGAAGAACATACAGATTTTTAGTTAGGGAATTGAAATTGGAGATTCCAATGACAAACCCAATTCATTATATTCCAAGATTTGCAGCTGAATTAAATCTAAGCGGAGAGGTCCAAGAAAAAGGCCGCGAGATAATTGAGGATGCAATTAAGAAAGGATTGATCAGCGGAAGAGGTCCAACCGGAGTAGCAGCAGCCGCAGTATATATTGCAGGCTTGTTGAAGGATGAAAGAAGGACACAGAAGGAAGTTGCAAATGTTGCTGGTGTTACAGAAGTAACAATCAGAAACAGATATAGGGAATTAAGAAAAGAATTGAAGATTGATGTGGCAGCATAATTTTGCTGTCATTTTTTTTCTATTTTTTATACTTAATCTAGCCCTGCTTATAATAAGATTTAGCTGCTTTTATTATCATTTTTGATAACAAACACAGTAAAATGCTGTTTTTCTGTCAAAACGTAGTTTATTTAAATAGTTCTAATATAATCTGCAGGTAACAATATTGTTACTTGTGTGTGATAATGAAACAAACAAACCTCTATCAGATAAAAGAACTTGCATTAAAAAGTGGCAGGGCTGTTTATTCTATCCAACAACTGGCAAACCTTATAAAAAAACCAAAATCCATTGCTAAAGTATATTCTTCAAGACTTGTAAATAAGGGCCTTGCGAAAAGGATTCTACAAGGCAAAATATCTTTTATAGATGATGATTTTATTATCGCCAGCCAACTAATTGAGCCTTCCTATATTTCCTTAACATCAGCACTCTTATTCCACAAGTTAATACAACAAATGCCAGCCAATGTTGAATGTGTTACAACAAAGAATAGCAGGCGATACAAAAATGCTGGGATAGTCTACCATAAGATCCCATGTTCTTTATTTTATGGCTATGAGAAATACAAAAACGGCCCTAGCTATATTTTTGCAGCTGATGCTGAAAAGGCATTAGTGGATAGTGTTTATCTGAATAGCATAAGCAAAAACTCAATTGGAGAAATGCTCAGCAAACTAGATAAAAAAAAGTTAGAAGATTATATCAATAGATTCAAAGGGCGGGGAAAGAAAAAGCTTGTAAAGGCACTTTTATGATAGATAAAGAAACGCTAATATCGATTGCTAAATTAAACAATCTCAGGCCATGGCAGCAAGAGAAACATTATATTCAAACAGTAATTTTGACTGCCTTATCAGAATATCCTTTAATATTTAAAGGAGGAACTTATCTCTGGTTTTTCCATGGGCTAAACAGATTCTCTGAAGACTTGGATTTCACTGCTAGCGGGAATTTGCCTGAAGATTTGGATAAAAAAGTCTCAGAAACACTCCGCCTGTTCGGAATAGAAAATGAAGTTAAGAGAATGGAGAGCATAGCCGGTTCATTTTCATTTAGAATCAGTGCTAAAGGGCCTCTATTTACCACTGATACAAACCTTTGTTACATATATGTAGAGGTTAGCAGAAGGGAAAATATTATAAAAAGCCCTCTCTCATTTGAATTGGCTTTTGATGCATACCAACTGCCAATTAAAATACTGAATGGCATGTCCCTTGAAGAAATAGCTGCTGAAAAAGTGCGTGCAGTAATTACCAGAAACACAGCAAGGGATTTATATGATTTATTTTACCTAATAACCGAAAGAAAAATAATGTTTGATGAAGGAATGGTAAATAAAAAACTTAAATATTATAATCTTACTTTCTCTTATGAGTTATATCAAAAAAAAGTAAAAGAGAAAAAAAAGATATGGAAATCTGAGCTTAAACAGCTTGTTCTAAACGATCTGCCGGATTGTAATGTTGTTTTAGCTACCTTAATAAAATGGGGCAAAAAGAAGTGATTTTTCAGTCAAAAAAAACCCCTAATTTTAAGCGATATATATATGCTGCTCTTAATTCTTCATTATATAACACAATCAAATTAAAAATGGAGGGAACTAAAATGAAAATTAAGAATTTTTTATTAATTTGTTTTGCGCTTTTGGTTTTATTTTCAAGCGTGAGTGCAAACCCTTTTACTTATGCTTTTGATATCTCAAATAAAGCTCAGACACAAGCTTATGGCTTAGGAAATACTCAAGTAACAAAAGAGGTCAATATAAGTGAGCAACTATATATAAATGGCAACGGACAGATCAGCGACAAAATAATTAATAATTTGGGCATACCACGAAAGCATATCAAAAATTTTGGTACTTTAATAACTGTGCCCTTATTTGGTAAAGATTATGTTTTGTATTCAATAAATGGGGAAGCACTAGCTAGTGATAGTTGTACCGGTTGTAATCCGAAGATCTTAAAAGTAGGGCTCTTAGATACTGAAAAAGCAACAAAATATGAAAAAGGAAATAAAATAACTGGGTTATCTATAAGATTAACTTCGAATACTACTATAAAAACACCAGTAACGATTGAAGTTGCTGATTTTCTATATAATACTACCCCGCAATCTGACACAAGTATTTATCCATCCTATTCAGTAAAACTCATAATAAAAGACTTGAAGGGAAAGACAATTGCTAACAAAACAGTACGTGCTGGAAGTTTTGAATATTTAGGAGTTGATCCATTTACTATTTATGTAGATAAGATAGAAATGTACCTTTATCAACCGAATTCCACAATGCATAATTATGCAATGATAATTCCAGATGCGTCAAATAAACAGATATTCTTAGAAAATGGCAAGGAATTTATGATGCCTAGTGCCAATACTTGGAGTATTAAAAAGTGGTTAGTTTCATTTGGCCAACTAGAATTTTCATCAGAGTTGGATTCAAATGTAATCAAATCAATAACCTTAACGAAGTAAAATAGTTTTCAAAAAGGGAATCTAATTCCCTTCTCTTTTTTTATTCTTTTTAAATTTATTTTAACAGCTTAGTATCTTAAAAATAAACACCCAAATTGCTTTTTTATTTACTAAAATTTTTAAACTGATTTGCCGACCTTCTTACTGAGGGTTGGGTAATGGAAGAAAGCAGACAAGAAAGCTGGAGTGAATACTTAGACAAAGAAATGAAAAATAAATTATTTGTGAGGTTTGTATTTGATCCTAATTTTAAAGAAGTGGAAGAATTTGCAGTAATTTATCTCATGATTATTGACAATAAACCTTGCGAAGTAATACGTTATGACTGCAACAAAAATGAGGCAGTAAATGTGCATTATTTTTATCACAAGAATCCAGAAAAAAGATACCTTGATAAAGAAAAAAGTTTCAGCACTCTTGAAGAATTCATTGAGGACATAAAAAAGAACTGGAGAAATTACCAAATAAAATACTTTGAGAAGAAAGATATATTTATATAACTTTACAGGTTATATATCCTAATGTGATAATGATGTCTAAATTAATAATCAAAATAGGGGGAAGTATGATGAAAGACCTAAAAAAATCATACTGCTCGCCAAAAAAAGAAAATGCAAATAGCCATACTCTTTATCTAAAAGATGCAGATGCTTTTGGCAAAATATTATCCCCTAAAAGAATTGAATTGCTTCTGCACATTATAGCTATTCAAAAACAAAAAAGGACTTTGGGAGAGATTGCTGAAGAACTTAAAAGAAAGCAGGAAGCAGTAAGCAGGGATGTTAATTTATTAGCAGAACATGGCCTAATAAAGAAAATAAAAGAAGGTCAGAAACTTTACCTTAAAGGAGCATATACTGCTTTGGAAATACAACTAAGCTGACTAGCACATTTTCAACTGTGCTATTTTCCCCTGTTTTTAAATCTTCCCCTAAAATAACCTTTATTAAACTAATTTTAGTATATAGTAATATGCAGCCAAAAGCTGTAGAGGGGTAACATGGATATATCTGAGTATAATACTGACATGACAATAAGAGCAGCAAAAAGAAACTGCCTTCTATGCCATGCAAGAAAGAGCATAAAAAATAAGGATGAAGAGAAAGCAAAAGCTGTAGATGGTGTCCTCGAATTGCAGAATTTCTATGCAGAACTTCACAACAGAATGAGAAGAGACGATAGTTCAATTGCAGAAATGAATTTAGCAATTGAAAACAAGATGACCTGCAGGAATGTAATTGATAAATGCAAAACCTGCGACAAATCAGTGGATTGCATAAACAGAGGATTAATCAGAATAAAGTAAGTACAAAATTTCAAACCAGAATAACACCGCTAGAAGCTCTTAAATAAATGTAAGTGGATTCAAGTAATCAACTAAGAGTTAATTAATTCTATTTATTAATATTAATTACTTAAGGATAATTATGATCATTGCAGGCATTGATGAAGCTGGGAGAGGCCCTTGCATTGGCCCACTCGTTATTGGGCTTGTCAGCATAGATAAGGATAAGGAAGAAGAATTGATTGAAATAGGCGTAAAAGATTCAAAATTGCTTGAAAAGGATGTAAGAGAAAGGCTTTACCCTGAAGTCAAAAAGCTTGCAAAAGAATATTATACAATAAAAATTCCAGCGAATGAAATTGATTCTTTAATGAATAGGTATTCATTAAATGAGATTGAAGCAATGAAATCTGCTTTTCTTGTGAATCAACTCAAAGTAAGGCCAAATATTGTGCTTGCTGATTCTCCAGACACTTTAGAAAGCAATTATGCTGAAAGGATTAAGAGGTATTTAAGTTTCAAAATAAATATCAAAAGCGAACATAAGGCTGATTTTAATTATGTTGTGGTTGGTGCTGCAAGCATACTTGCAAAGGTGGAAAGGGATAATGAAATTGAGGAAATGCACAAAATATATGGCAACTTTGGTACTGGCTATCCGCATGATGAAAGAACTATTAAATTCATCAAGGAATTTTTGGATAAAAATGACAAGTTGCCGGATATTGTAAGAAAAAAATGGAGCACAACAGATGGCATTTTGAATAATAAATACCAAACAAAATTATTCTGAAAAAAATGCTAATGATTATTTTGAATTGTTTTTGAATTATGTACTTGATAAAAACGTTTTTAATAAGTAAACTCCTAAATTGATTATTATGTTTGAGTTTTTTGATAAAAAGAAGAAGCCTGTTGACCCGGATAACAGTAATTTCCATGAGATACATATAAACATGGAAAATATCGAAAAACAAATGGATGACTTAATGAAAGACATGATGTCTTCCCAGAATGTTCAACCTGGTAAACCCAATTTTTTCAGTGTTTCAATAAAGATTGATAAAAATGGAAATAAAACAATCAAAAAATCAAATGATGTGCCACAAGATACGCAAAATTCTCAGGAGCAAATGCTAAAATTCAATGAACCTTTATCAGATGTTCATGATTTGAAGAATAAATTTTCGGTTATTGCAGATCTGCAGGGAATGACAGAAAAGGATGTAAAAATAAATGTTGAAAAAGAACATATTTTAACAATAAATGCGAATGATGGCCAAAGATCATTTGCAAAGAAGGTTGAATTGCCTTCTTTGATTGATGAAAAAAGCCTAAAGGCTAATTTTAAGAACGGGATTTTAGAGATTACCTTAAATAAGAAAAAGTAATATCGGTTTTCTCAAAGTAGCATATCAAAACAAATATAAGCTGAACCTAATTCTTTACTATATAACACAATCAAATTAAAAAAAGGGAGGGAACTGAAATGAAAATTAAGAATTTTTTATTGATTTCTTTTGCGCTTTTGGTTTTATTTTCAAGCGTTAATGCAGTTATTTTAACAAATAAGACATATACCTAAAAATTTAGTGGCGTAGCCTACACAGATAAGATAAAAGAAGAACTTAACTTTTCAAGTGACATACTTATGAAATATACAATAACATTCACAAAGGGCCTTCCTTTAACTGAAAAGACTAATCAGACAATGTCTCAAGCAAATAAATTCAAGTGGGATACAGGAATAGACAGTATCACAATTCCTTTATTTGGAACAACATTTACTCTTATGGAAGCTTACGGACTGGATAACAGCAATAGTGCTCAAGAAATAAAAGTTTACAAAAAAATAGGTGAAAGTAAAGTTATTTTAGATACTGTTAAAGTAACCGATGCTGGAACTGATAATGGAAAATATGCGGCTTGGTTAACCCTTAACGGAGTAAACAAAACAATTTATGTTAATGGTGAATCTCTTACCGTAAATGGAACTGGAACTTATGCAGATCAAAAACTATTTATTGTACTCACTAATGTATATAATGAAGACGATGGAGATGACGCTATATTCTTTGCAGAGTTTCAATTACAAGATATTACTGGTAATGTAATTGATAAAATAGGAAGTGCGATAAGTGGAACAGACCTAGGCAAAGAACTTCAGCTAACTAACTCCAAAACATACTCTCTAAAATCAGGCAGCGGATCTATTCCAGGATGGAACATTAAGTTTGGCAGAGTAACACAGGGAAGTAATCCAAGTGTAAAAGTAATAAAATCAATAACATTAACAAAATAAAATAGTAAAGATGGATTCATTTCATCTTTTTTTCTTATTTTTAACTAAAATTTTACTGCTGATTCTGCACTTCATCAATATATTTGCTTTTGCATGAAGCAGTACAGAATCCTTGTAAATAGAGATGATCTAATTGCCTGTCAAGCTCCTTGCCGCAATATAAGCAGCGCCTAACAGGCCTTACCCCGCCTAATCTAGTATTGCCTTTCTTCAAATAATCTGAAAAGTCCATGTTACCCCTCTTTATACAGTTATTATGCTATTATGCAATTATAGCTAATATCTTAAATAGCATACTATTTAAATAAATTTTTCATTCCTTTATGATTGTGTTAAGGCATTTGGGGGTTAATTATGTTGCTTTTTATAGATTCTGCTGATGTTGAAAAAATTAAAAGACTAAACAGCATGGGCTGTATTGATGGTGTCACAACAAATCCGTCATTAATGGCTAAGCAATCCTTAAGTTTTAAGGATGCGGTAAATGCTATCTGCAAGGTCGTAGATGGCCCTATCAGTGTAGAGGTAATTGCATTAGATGCAAAGGGCATGATTGATGAAGCAAAAAAGATAAGCAAGATTCACAAAAATATTGTGGTGAAAATCCCCTGCACTGCTGAAGGCCTAATTGCAATAAAGGAATGTTCAAAACTAGGAATCAAAACTAATTGTACTTTAGTATTTTCATTAACACAGGCATTGCTTGTTGCAAAAGCCGGTGCTACTTATGTAAGCCCTTTTGTTGGCCGATTGGATGATATTGGCCAGGATGGAATGCTTTTGATTGAAGATATGGTAAAAGCATATAAAAATTATGGATTCAAAACAAAAATACTGGTTGCATCAGTAAGAAAATTAGAACACATAAGAAGGGCTGCTATTTATGGGGCAGATGCAATTACTGTTCCTCCTGAAATAATTGATGATATGTTAAAACACCAGAAAACAGATGAAGGAATAGCAAAATTCCTTGAAGACTGGGAAAAAGTAAAAGGCGCAACAATTTAATCAAATATTTTTCAGATCACTATGAATAAAGTTGAAGAAAAAGCAGCGGATATAAAAAAGCTGAAGATAATAGCAAATGAATTAAGGAAAGATTCCCTAAGAATGATTACCTTGGCAAATTCAGGGCATCCTGGCGGCTCTTTATCTATTGCAGAGATAATTGCCTGTTTATATTTCCACGAAATGAATTTCAACAAAGACTTGTTGAAAAGCAAGGGAAGAGATCGCTTAGTTTTAAGCAAGGGGCATTGTGCCCCGATACAATATGCTGCTCTTGCCAAATTAGAGATAATTCCAAAAGAAGAATTGGATTATTTAAGAAAAATAGACCATATGCTACAAGGGCATCCTGACAGGAATAAAACCGCTGGAATTGAAGTTAACACCGGTTCATTAGGGCAAGGATTTTCTCAAGCAGTCGGAATTGCACTTGCTGGAAAAATTGATAAATTAGAATACAGAACATTTGTAATATTAGGGGATGGGGAAATACAGGAAGGCCAAATCTGGGAAGCTGCAATGGCTGCTAGCCATTTTAAATTAACCAACCTTGTTGCTTTTGTTGATCATAATAGGTTACAAATTGATGGTTGTGTAAAGGACATAATGAATGTTGAACCGATTGAAGACAAATTCAAGGCATTTGGATGGAGTGTTTACAAGATAAATGGCCATAATGTTGAACAAATTCTTGATACCTTAGAATTTACTAAAAATGCTTCAAGGCCAACTATGATAGTACTTGAAACTGTAAAAAGCAAAGGAGTTTCCTTTATGGAAAATTCCTGCGAGTGGCATGGAAAAGCATTGAATAAAGAAATGCTGGAAAAAGCATTGAAGGAAATAGATACTACAATAAAGGAAATTAGTTAGGTTTGAGATTTGAGATTAATATTTGAAATTAGAAAATAAAAAAATTGAAAAACAAAAAAAATGTATTTTGAGTGAAAAAATGCCGGATAAAATTGAAGAAATGAGCACTAGGGAAGCATATGGATTGAAATTAGCTGAGCTTGGTGCTGAAAATAAAAATATTGTTGTATTGGATGCTGATCTTTCTGGATCAACCTGCACAGCTTACTTTGCAAAGAAATTCCCTGAAAGATTTTTTAATGTCGGGATTGCAGAGCAGAACATGATTGGCATAGCAGCAGGATTGGCTGCT
>Ga0066637_10000921_pt1 | contig 18507 bp, 21 predicted proteins | sample CryGeyCG2014_020_FD_62737 | JGI IMG/M metagenome (GOLD analysis project Ga0066637, IMG submission 62737) | Groundwater microbial communities from aquifer - Crystal Geyser CG08_land_8/20/14_0.20 | ecosystem: Environmental > Aquatic > Deep subsurface > Groundwater | place: USA: Utah: Grand County...
CTGTACTGGCAGCCGCGGGGGTACCCGAGCCAGGTCTAAATAGGCGGCCAGAAGAAGCCTAAGACAAGGGGGAGGACTTAAGATCCTCTGGCGAAGGCCTACGTGGGTTCAAATCCCACCCCCCGCACCTCGGATTGGGGCATCTTCCAAGCCCGCTTTTTCCTGGAAAAACTTGCTTGACAGTTATGCGTGATGTGGAATTTTTTGCTTCAGTCCGCTGGCAAAAATGCGCTCTTGCGTAGACTGGGCGGGTTATCGAATTTTTGTCTCATGAAGTTGCAATCTGAGGTGTGAATTTTCTGCCGTAACACGTAGGTGCATGAAAGCGCGCGCCAACAGTCTTCGTGAGCGATGTATGCTGCGTATTGCCAGCCACCGCAAGATTGATGAACCTATCCTGAGGTCGGCCGAACACTATCTTTCCAGCACAAAAGTTTTCCTTTCTATGACTCGCGTTGGGATTCTGTCCATCAGCATTCTCTCCTCAGGCTTTTCAGTCAACCCAATTGGGTGAAGCTTCTCACCCAGCTTCAAAGCTGTCTCCAGTTTCGCATTTCTCTCTGCATATATCTCCAAGAGAACCCCGCCTTTCTTTACATTCTCTCCAAGCTTTGCCTTGAGCACGACTCCTGCTCTTTTTTCTTTCGGCGCTCCAGCTTCTCTTGCAATCTTGGCAGTATCTTCGTTGTTGATCCAAAGGACCCTGCCGCCCCTGTCAGTCGTTAGCTCTGCTTTCTTGTCGCCGACTTCTATGTCTTGAGGTTTCACTTTCGGGTTTCCGCCCTGTGCTTCAATAATCTTTCTGAGCTTCCTTTCTGCCTTTCCTGATTCCAGTAGTCTTTCGGCTTTCTGCCTTCCATTTTCCACGTCAACCATCTCAAAAAGTATGCCCGCCACGTCTATGGCTTTTTCTTTAAGGTCAGCTGGGCCGTTTCCCATGATGGCTGAAAGCGCTTCTCTTGCTTCCAGAGCTGGGCCTATGGCCCATCCAAGAGGCTGCTCTCCGAAAGTTACTGCACACTGAACCTTCATCCCAAGACGTTTCCCTAAATCTATGAAGTCGTATGCAAGCGTGTGCGCTTCTCCGATCGTCTTGATTTTTGCGCCTCTTCCGGTTGGAATGTCCACAACAACGTGGGTTGCCCCTATTGCCTTCTTCTTACTCATAATTGACGGAAGAAGCATGGGATCTATTGCCAGCGGGTATTCGACTTGGATGAAAATGTCGTCTGCAGGCGCCAACTCTAAAGCTCCGCCCCAGACCATGCAGCCGTTTGTCTTCTTCACCACTTCCTTTATCTCTTCAATGGTCAAGTTTACAGGACACAGAGTTTCCACACGGTCAGCTGTGCCTGCTGGCGAAGTGACTGCTCTGGAAGAGGTTTTGGGTATCGTGAACCCTGCGGCGGCGATGATTGGCACTATCAGAATTGTTGTTTTGTCGCCGGGTATTCCGCCTATGCTGTGCTTGTCAAGAATCGGTCTCTTGTCCAAGCTGAGAGTACTGCCGGTTTTCACCATCGCTCTTGACAAGGCTTCAATTTCGTCCATGCTCAGACCGTGAATGTAAAGAGCAGTTATGAAAGACGCAAGTTCAACATCACTCAGGTGGCGGGTAACTACATCCTTAACTATCGTATCTATTTCTTTTTCTCGCAGTCTTTCGCCTCGGATTTTTGCTTGGACATACCTGATCGCCTCTGGGACCTCAGCAGATTGCACTTCTACACTTTCCCCACCCTTTATTCCCAGTTTTCTTGAAATCTCTTCGTAAAGTCCAACATAGTTACGCGGAAAGTTGCTGGCCACGTTGGCGATGGCGATCACCTGCTGCTTTTCATAGGCTATCCTGACTCTGTCCGAGGAGTGCACGCCTAGAAAGCTTGCTGTCTCATCATCCAATATTGCTATACTTCTTCCGCCAGCCTGAATTTCTAAAAGCCGTGCTTTGAGCTTCATCTGAATCCACACCTCAATTATTGAGCAGCTCAATAGTTAAAGGTTTTAAGGAGCCAAAGTTAAACAACAAAACGAGAAGGGTCGGGTCAAGTTGAGATACATAGACTTCGTTGACTTGAACTACACACCTAAAGAAACAGATGTTATTTGCACGTTTCACATTGAGCCCGCCGGAATCAGCATGAAGGAAGCCGCGGGCGGAGTTGCCGCTGAGAGTTCAGTTGGAACGTGGACTGAGTTCACAACGGTCAAGCCTTACGTTGACAGGCTCGCTGCTTGTGTCTTCGACATCGATGGAGGCCTCGCGAAGATAGCCTATCCGTTAGAGCTTTTTGAACTCGGAAACATGCCTAACATCCTAAGCAGCGTCGCTGGAAACGTGTTTGGATTGCGAGCTCTCGAGAACCTGAGGCTCAACGACATTGACTTTCCGTCAAAGCTTGTCAGGAGCTTTAAAGGTCCGAAATTCGGCATTGAAGGAATCCGCAGACTGCTAAAAGTTTACGACCGCCCTCTTGTAGGAACAATAATCAAACCTAAACTGGGATTGAAAACGGCTGATCATGCCAAGGTTGCCTATGAAGCTTGGGTCGGCGGGTGCGACATCGTTAAGGATGACGAGAACTTGGGCAGCCAGAGTTTCAACCCCTTTGACGAACGCGTTTTGAAGACTCTTGAGGCCAGAGACAGGGCTCAGAGGAAGACGGGGGAGAAAAAGGTCTACATGGTCAACATCACTGCTGAAACTGGACAGATGCTGAAACGAGCAGAATTCGTGCTTAGCCACGGCGGAGAATATGTTATGGTTGATATCCTAACGTGCGGTTTCGCTGCGTTGCAGACCCTGCGCGATCAGGGCTTCAAGCTTGTGATTCACGCACACAGAGCAGGTCACGCGGCATTCACCAAGAACCCGAAGCATGGAATTTCGATGAAGGTGATCGCGAAAGTAGCAAGGATGATCGGCGTCGACCAGCTTCATGTCGGTACTGTTGTTGGAAAGATGTTTGAAACAAGAGATGAAGTGAGAGAGAACTGTGAAGCGTTGAAGACCGAGATGAGTGGCTTGAAACCAGTGTTACCTGTTGCTTCAGGCGGTCTGCATCCGGGACTGGTTCCGTCATTGATGGAGTTTTTTGGAAAAGACTTCGTCATCCAAGCTGGTGGAGGCATCCACGGTCACAGTGACGGAACAGTTGCGGGCGCGAAGGCGATGCGGCAAGCTGTGGAGGCAACTCTGGAAGGTGTGCCACTGAAGGAATATGCCCGAGCCCATGTGGAACTCGAAACTGCACTGCGAATCTGGGGACAGCGGCCTTAAGGTCAGGCTTACTCGAAAATCCACGGGTACATCCTGCGCACGATTTCAGTCACCGAGTGCGGTGAGACTATTCCGTCCTCGCATATTATGCCGTGAATGAAATCTCGTCGGGTCACGTCGAAAGCGGGGTTTCGTATGACCAAATTTCTGGGCGGGTCTTTCCAAATCTCGTTCGGGCTTCTTTCTTCTATCTTCTCATAATCGCCATGCATGGTTGCCGGGTCAAACTTCAACAGTTCCGAAACAACGTAGAATGGCGTTCGGGCTTCGTGTGCTGCAAGCGCGATTGTGCTTGTTCCTATCTTGTTTATCACGTTGCCCTCTGAAGTTATCGCGTCCGCTCCTACGATTGCAAGGTCGACCTGATTCATGAAGAACCGTGCAGCAGAATCCACGATGAAAGTCGTCTTTACGCCTAAGTCCAGCATTTCCTTGGCTGTGGTTCTGCCCTGAAAAACAGGTCTGGTCTCGGTACAGATGACTTCAAACGATTTTCCCTCTTGTTTCGCTCTTTTCAGAAGGTAAGTCACCGTGGATGAGTGGCAATGTGTCAGAATGGTGGAATGGTTCCTTATTCTTTTGGCTCCTATTTGAGCGATCTTCTCTTTTGAGTCGTCAAGGTTTTCCAGAAATCTTTGCGAAGAAAGAGAAACCGTTCTCGCCAGCTTTTGAACGCTGGTCTCCCTGCTCTTTTCTGCCTGATTTATCATCCACCGAACAGCGTTTCTCATAAGTGGCTCTGTTTCTCTTGCTGCAAAAAGAATTTCCTTCGCTGACAAAAGCTCTTTCAAAAAGTCTCTCTTGCTCCTTGCCTTCGTCTGTCTTGCCAGCACTTCTACTGCTTTTATTGCGGCTATGGCAATGTTTCTGGCACCTTGTATCTCAAGTCGTTTTATCTTTTCAGCTGTGATCTGGATTGATTCAGACAACAATCTCACCTGCAAGAACGCTTACCCATTTTATTGCGGAGTACACTATAAATTTTCGGTAGACACTGTCGCGCTGTTGGAATATTTCGAGAGAGGAAAAAACGCGTGCAAGTGTTGAAATGATAAGGATGACGGAAATTTTCAAGCGCTTTTGATTTGCTTGATGTCCTTGTTTCCTATTTTGAGAAGCGGTCGTTCTTCCACACGTCTGCTGTGTCGCTGTAGCCTCGGACTTCCCAGTAGCCCATCTCCTTCTTTGAGGTGAGTTTTATCCTCGTAATCCACATTGCGCTCTTGTAGGCATATTTGCTTGGAACAACCAGCCGCACAGGAGCACCGATGTCGCCTTCAAGATAGTCTCCATTGAGCTTGTAAGCCAAGACAACATCGTCTCCTGAGAGCTCCTCCAACGTCAGAGAAGTCGTGTATCCGTCCGCACATTCGAAGGAGGCAAACTCGGCTGTGGCCTTAGGCTTCACCAAAGCGACTAGGGACTTGAATCTGACTCCTTCCCACCTGCACTTGAGAACGCTCCAACCTTCGACGCAGTGAAAGTCGCTCACAGACTCAACCTTCAGCAGCTTCAAAAATTCGTCCCAATTCAACCGCAAAGGCTTCTCGACTTCCCCGTCCACTGTGAGAACCCAATCCTTTAGGCTAATCTTTGGAACAGGGACACCGATAGTCGGGTGGTCTTTGCCCCATCTTAGAAGCCGTTTGATGGCGGTTTGGTTCGGAGGAAGCTCTCTGCGTTCGTTATCTAGGTTTTTTGGCGCCATGTTAGTTCAGATAGAATAAATTGATCATGAGAAATAAGGATTGCTAGGAAGAATCATTTCAGCGCTTATGATTCTAGCCCTCGAAGTTTCCCAAGAAGCTTGTTATCTGTTTTTGAGTCTTCTGTTCCTTAGCGAAGTTCGAGACTCTGACTCCAGCTCTTCTTACGTTGAGTTCGGAATCGCTGAGCAGTTTCTCAAAAAGCTCCCACACCGTTCTTTTCAAAATCTCCAACTCGTCTGCTGGATTGTCAAGGGTTTTCGACTTGCTACGAATGCTCATGTCTATGAAAACAGCGATTATTCCAACGGACTTGAAACCGAGCCCTCTCTGCCTTACATCTTCATGCACTTCTTCGCACAGTCTGTCAGTTCTGTCAAGAATGACCTTCAAATCCCTCGTGTCTTCCTTCAACGTTGCAATCCTGCTCATTGATTCAGCCTCACCCCGCTCTTGAACAGGCTCGTCATCTATTCCCATCGAAGCGTTATGGAAATAGGTTCCCAGTTTCCTTCCAAAAACCTCAATCAGTCTCCGCACATCGTACTTTGCAAGGTCGCCAATCGTCCGAATTCCCATCGTTTCCATTCTCTCTTTGGTCTTCACGCCGACACCGATAAGATGATCAACAGGTAGCGGAGCCAAGAAGCTTTCAACTTGGTCAGGTTTGACAATCGTTAGACCGTCAGGTTTTTGCGCGTCGGCTGCAATCTTGGCGACAAGCTTGTTGGGGCTGATCCCGATTGAGCACGTGAGTTCGCACTGAGCTCTGATGTCATTCTTTGCTCTTCTTGCTAGTTCTGCAGCCTGCTCAAAACTACCATTGACTCTTCGGCTCACATCCAAGTACGCTTCGTCTATGCCAACCTGTTCAAAGTAGTCGGCATAACCTCTCAGAACCGTCATTGTCTTCTCAGAAACCTCTTCGTAGAGCCGATGATCCACCGGTAAAAATACAGCTTCAACATTCTCCAACTTGCTTTTGGCCAAGGCGATTGGCATGCCAGACTTAATGCCGTACCTTCTGGCCACGTAGTTCGCTGTGCTCACCGCTCCGCTGTCTTGACTACGGCCTGAATACACACAGACAACCACGGGCTTGCCTTCAATAGATGGGTTTCTCCTCTCCTCTATTTGGGCGAAGAAATAGTCAAAGTCCACCAGCATTATGACTCTAGGTTGCAAGGCTTTCTTTCTCAAGAACTAGAAAAGCTGTAAATGATTTACGCCTTTCCTCTTCCGAAATTTATAACCCTTCCGGAACAGTCTGGCCTGCAACTTGGAACAGGCGCGGCTGTGGTAGAAAAGACTAATCTTGTCGAAGACACATGATTTCCTAATCAAGCGCGATGTGCAAGACAATGGATGTCACTACTAGACGCATAGCAATGCAGCGGATCAAAACACTTTTCCGCTTGGCAAAGGAGTCTTTTCATGAAGACCCTTCTCTGGCTCAACACTACGTGGACAACGCAAGGAAAATAGCCATGGCCGCCAAAGTTCGACTGCCGAAGGAATACAGGCATCAAGTGTGTCGACACTGTAAAAGCTTTATCCAGCCAGGCGTGAATTGTCGTGTGCGCATCCAGCAACGGAGAGAACCACACGTGGTAATAACATGCCTAAACTGCGGCAAACAAACGCGGCTGCCTATGAAAAAGAAGGAGGGGAAATCGAAAGTATGAGTGAATTGACTGCTGGAAAGAAACGTTTCGTCAAACACACGCTGAGTGAAGAAAGCCCAACAATGCTGATAGGCAAAGGCGGCGTTTCAGAAGAAGTGCTGAAAGAGGTTGCAAAGCAGCTGGAGAAAAGGAAGATGGTGAAAGTCAAACTTTTGGGCACGGCTCTCAAAGGAGGCGAAACAAAGCAGATTGCTACGCGAATCGCTGAGAAAACAGAAGCCTCATTGGTGGATGTTAGAGGGCACACTTTCATGCTTTATAAGCGACGCAAAAAGTGAAAGCCTTTATATGAGGCTTAACCGTGTCCAAACGCGAACTTACTCCTTTTCTTTGATAGCTAACAGTTCCCGGCGCATCATGTCTCTCAATGCCGCGCTCAATGTTTGAACTTCGCTATTATCCGTGTCTGCTGCACTATTTGAGATTATAGTTCTGTGCGGCTGTAGCATGGCTTCCCTTGTCAAGATTTCTTCAGGGTTCATTCCCCATGCTCTGATTATTTCTTTCAAAGTTTCAATTTTGCTGAGTCTTGTTTTAGGCCTTATTGACAAGCCGCTTGCTCCGTAAATGTTTCTGAGAAACTCGATGCCTTTCATTTGGATGTCGTGGTAGGTGCTTAATGTGTGTCCCATCATATATTCGAGGTATTCTGTTGGAACGCCTAGGGCTGCCATCTGTGTTCTGAAAAACTTACGTATTGAATGTGCGCACAGCATGTAACGGCGTCCTCTGATGCTTTCAAGCATGTTGGCTCTGACGTATAGGTTGTGAACTGCACGGTAGACTGCTTTCCCGTCCACTGCTCTAGGCTGGCGGCCATGTTCGGCTCTAATCAGCGGGCTTGTATCGTTTATTGTTTCAGGAGGTATTTTTCCGCATGGGCTGCCGTGTCGCCTCAGGTCAAGGTAAACACGTAGAAAGTCGGCTGCTTCCTTGCCTATGAAAGTGTCGTAGTCACAGTATTTGCCCTTAGTTATTTCTGATTCAATGTGAATGTGGACTGGCGTAATGCCGTTTTCCAAGTCTCTCTTCACGTGGCCGTATTGCAGTTTTGCTAAGGTTCCGACTCTGAAGCCGCCTAGAGCAAGCATTGAGACTATTACTTTGTCGCGCAAGTCTGCTATGTCTATGAGATGCTGAAGTTCTTCAGGTGTGGGTGCGCGGTCTCTGTTGGTTCTCTGGTTTGATAGACGATAGGGCAAGCTGATTGTGACATTGTTTACCATGTAGAAACCTTTGATTGCTTTCACCTGGTCGCTCACGGTCTTAGGTGAAAGGTTTCGCGCCTTGAGTTCTCCGACATAATCGTCTAATCGCTGAATCTCTTGTGTTATTGCTTTCTGGTCGATAACGCCTTCATTGAAGCAGTGGTTGATCAACTGGTCAGGGGTTTGGCTGTTGAAACTTGCGTATCTAGCGGTCATGTAAATGTACTGCTGCGCGGTCTGTCGACTTCCAGATCTGTTTCGAGAAATATACTTGGCAAGTTTCACTATTGACTTGTTCTCGAAGGCAACCGGTATGATGCTAGGTACCGCTGGGCTTAACGCTTCCCAAATAAAGCGGTAGACGTTTTGTTCTCCTTTGGTGAGGTTTAGCGGGATCCATGTTTCTATTGGCTGTCGGTAGGTTTTTCCTTTTGGTGACTCGGTTAAGCGTACTTTGACCTTGCCGTCTTTGATTTCTAGTATTGTGCTTGACGGTATTATTGGTGTGCTGTCTTGGATTGTGACGGTTTCTGTTTGCGTCATAGTTTTTCTTTCTCCTTTGAGTTCTTACGTGTAAGTATTGTAAGTAGTAAGATATTTAAGCTTTCTCTTACACTCAAGCATAGTAAGTGACAAAACATGAAAACTTTAGGTGCGGCAAAAATAAGCACTAAAGGACAAGTAACAGTCCCGGCAGATGCTAGGCGCAAGTTCAACCTAAACATAGGTGATCTGTTACTGTTCATTGAGAAAGACGAGGAACTAATCATAAAGAAAGGTTGATCTAGCAAAATTGCTTCAACTCCAAGACGTCTTTACGCAGAACAACCAAGCCAGATTCTAAACTCTCTTTCCCCAACTGCCCCACACTTCTATCCCACACAAGCCATATCGCCTCTTCATTCTGTTTTACAATCCATCCAACAGCTTCTCTATCTACGGGCCTCACCGCCTTTGAACTGCAACTCTTGAACAAAACGTGATCTCGGTAGCGAACATAAACAAGCCTATCTGAACCGCATTGAGGACAGCATAGGACAGCAGCAGATTCAACCATCAGCCTTTAACCTCTTGTTCTAATCCCTTAATCTTTAGTCGAAAGAGCAAACTACAGTTTTCACATTTACCGAGTTTGTCATGTTGTGATTCGTCATAGACTAATATTGCGCGGCATCTAGGACATTCAGCAGTTTCAGGCCATGTAACATAAAGGATAGTTTCTTTCTCGGTAGCCTCCTTAAGCTTTAACCGCATGAGCAAGTGACAGTTTCTACACCTCACAAGCCTACCGTAATCTTTCTCTGTATAGTCGAATTGTGTGTGACAGTTTGGACATTCTCCATAGAGTTTGTTGTCAATGTAAACCACAGTTTCGTTTTCCACAGCCAAATCTTTAGGCTGCTCCTCTACCTTTTCCACAGAACCTAACTCTTCTATTATCTGGTCTAGGCTTTCATTGACGCTTTTCCACACTGGATTAGCATAAACGTCTTTCAGCCTTTCCCTACTGGCCTCTTCTTTCCTTCTGAACCTTTCTGAAGCGTCTTTTCCGTAATACTTCTCTATGACTGCTCTGCAGATCTGTTCTCCAGCCTTTAACGTATCATCATTTTTGAAAAGCGCGTTAGCCTCACACTTTCTACGGCCGTAAGTTTCAATATACCGATAATCCTGTGAGGTTCTGCCTGAGCTAGTTTTAAGATTCTCTATCCACATTAAACCATACCGTTCTATATCCTCAGCGTTCAAACCGAACCGTTCAATAATCAGGCCATTTGGAGACCAGCCTGTGCCTCCTTCGCAATCTCTGAGGTTCTCTCTGAAAGTACCGCTTATTTTTAGCCCTGCTGGATCATGATCGTAGAAAAGCAGTAGTACTGGTGTTAATCCGTTAGCCTCTGCTTTTCTGCTTAAATTCGCTATGTGACTTCTCAGTAGAATTGGAGCCCAGCCCTTGCTAGAAACTATAGGCACATGGTATTGATCGCATATTGGTTTGAAAAGGTTGATCAAATCGCCTTTCTCCACGCACAACATAACATAAAATCGCTCTCCAACCCAGTAGTCTGTAGTTCTAGAAGGCAAATCGCGGAGCATGGTTTCAACGTCTTCTTTCAACTGTGAAAGCTGCACGTGTGGTTCAGACGCTACGTGAATCCCTTTAAAATGCCTAGTCTGATCCTGATCTTCCGCTACGAAGTCTATAGGCAAGAACCCTAGCTTTCTGCTGTCGTTTATGGCTTTTTGGCAAGCTGCAAACTCTCCTTTATCAATTTTCCCTAAGCCCTCCAGCAGGTAACACCAGCCTCTTGAACTGTACTTTATTTGGCTGGTTCTCTGGTTGTTGATGCGCAACACTTCGTTAGCGAAGCTCTGTAGCCTCTGCTCGTAATTCCAGTCACCTATACTGCCGTGTGGAATCCATGATAACGGTTTATGTGGAGGAGGCCCATGGTAGATTTTAGGCTGTTTCGGGAGCGGCAGTATCTTGTCGAAGGCTTTTTCTATAGCCCCGCTTATGCTTGTGTTTCTACTCATCTAAACCACTCTTCCCATAATTCAGCCAATTCAGAACCGGGCAAACTAAATGCAGCAAAACCGTTACAGGCATGGTTTCCGTGATTCCTACTCTGCCTAAACGGTATTTTATGTCGAAGATTCTAGAGAAAATATCTTCCATGCTAGCCATAAAATTGACGCATTGATACACCTTCAAACCTTCACTGTCGTCTTGCCTGTCAAAAACCGCTAATTCAATGAGGTAAGGAAATTCCACATGGTCTAGGCTGCCACATGGGCCACTACTATAGATTTGGCATTGACATTGTACTCTGAAAGCTGGAATCTTAGTATAGCGCAGTCTTTTCCAGCCCTGTCTCTCACGGAGCTGCTCAAACGCCTTTTCACCTACACAGCCTAACACAGACGCTATGCTTCTCGTACTAACCGTTCTAGCCTTTAACTTCATAAGACCGAAAAGCTCAGGAACCCTTTTTTGCGGCATGTCTCTGAGAAGCGTGGCAGATAAAAACTGCACAGGGCTATCGGCTCCAGAATCATGATTAGAAGCGTTGAGTTTCTGCAGAATTTCCCTGATAACCTTCTTGCCTGTGAATCCTCTGAAGAGAGCTATAAATTCGCCTAGTTTTATGTCTGGTCTAGCCCTGAGAAAATCGTTTAAGAGACTTTCAAACTGTTTCGCTGTGTACCATAAAACGCTGGTTTCTTGTCTAATCTGCTCCGTCTTTTCGCTACAGCCAAAACTACAGTTTTCATTCTCGATGTTGAGGCTGATTTGCCTATCTGGATTAACCATGCTAGATGCAAAAACGACATCTTTCAACAGTTGAGGGCTGCTGATTTGAGGGTTAGCTGGCAGCGTCACAATGAACGTGGTGTACTCTACATTCTCTCTTTTGGTTAGGGCTATTTCTGAATCTATGAGCTCTCTAACTCTGTCAGGCTTCAGGGCTACGACATATCTGTTAGGGCCACTTTCGATAACAATGTCTGGAGGCGTAAGCCCCTTCTCTATCGCTAGCGCGTAGCAGTAACCAAAAATACATTTAAGCGCATTACCCAGATAGCCTCTGCTTACCCTTAGAAATCCTCTTTTGCTGCTGGCCTTATTCTCAAAATCTAAGATTAGCTTAACATCTTCATAAGAAAGCCTCTTTGATCCGTTATCTCTAACCGTCAGCTTAACATGGTCACCTTCAGCCTCCACATCCACGTCTATCATGGTAGCGTCTGTGTCTAAAGCGTTACACAACATTTCAGCCAATGCAAATTTCAACACTTCATTAGGCATGATCCCTGTACGTTTTCTAAGCTCCTCTAAAACCACAAAGTCTAAGCCTCTCTTCGTTCCCGGCCTAATCACATCTTCTAAAGCCGTCATTATGGCTTAACCTCTCTCAGCTCTTTGGTTTCAGAAGTTACAGAAGTTACACTTGCACCGCACAACACCTTTCCTAGAAAGCCGTCTAACTGTTTTGTATCGCGTGTTGGATCTGTAACTTGTGTAGTCATCTTATCTGAGAGCGGAGCAACCGCGACCTCACTCATTCTTTTTCAACCCCCGCACTTGTTATGTATCTGCCATGCGCGTCCCGCTTTCGTTTTCGATAAAGTTTCTCAATAGTCATGGCTGCTCAACCTCTCTTCCCTTGCTGGTCACGCTTGACACACTGCCTTTCGGCAGCTCACCTAGAAACTCTAACCGCTTAACCCAAGCCAAACATCGAAAGCGGTATTCAAGCGTACTGTTTTCAACATGGATTATCACGGTTAGGTTTCGCCCATTCATGCTTACGCCAGACAGTTCGCCGCTCTCAGTTTGAACATCGTTTTCAGCTATGACTGGACAGCCTAATTGTTTGGTTAGTAGTTTTTGGAGGCAACTCGAACAAACTCCAGTCATGGCTGTTCATCTCTCGCTTCCAACCGCAAGGCACAAACACAATGAACCCGCTTACCATGGTAGAACGTGGTGTCAGCCAGATCGCTAGGCATAGGCTTTAAACATAAGAAACAGTTTTCACCGCTCATTTCGGCAGGGAGTAATGGTTTAGTGGTCTGTTCAGCGGTTGGGGCTTGGGTTGGGCTTGGTTCGCCATTACTCCTTTCCCCGTCAATACCTGTAGGAGTGAATTTTTTTGATGGTTCAGCCTTGCCAGTTACGTTTTCCCCTTCTCTTTCGAAGGTTACCTGCTCGCCAGTCACGGGATCCACCAAAATTATTCTCTCACACGGGTTTCCATTATCCAAGGAGCAATGCCCAATCACGTCTGAAACGAAGGTTATTATCTCATCCGACTTCAATTCATTACTCCCTTCGCTGAAGGGCGAAGATTTACCGCTTTTTCCAGTTAAGTATTTGTAATAGTTGCGGTTTCCCTCTTTCTCTACGGTGGCATATCCTTTTTCAAGCAAGCTCTGTTCGAGAATGTTGTAAACTGTTTTATGGGCAATTTTTGTTTCTTCACTGATTTCTCGAATGGTAACGCCTAGCCCCAGCGGTGCGATCCTAACGATAAGAGCGTCAAGAATCTTTTGCTCTTTCGCGCTTAACCCGGACATGGTTTCGCGGATAGCGTCTTTCCCAATCTGCAACGCGATGTATAAGTCGGTAAAGTCGGCTTTTCCTCGGTCTTCCTCGGCTTTTTGGAAGCGGCGCATCCAAGCGACGAGACAAATTAAATCGCATAGTTTGTCGGGGTCACGTCTGCTTTCGCTTCTTTCACTGCTTATTATTTTGTCCAAGTTTCCAGCGTACTCGATTATTATCGGGTCTTCCAATAGTTCCTCTGTTCGTAGAATCTTGAACGCGCATCGCCACACATCCAAGTCTTTATCGGGTAAAAGGCCATGTTTTCCAGCTCGTAGTTTCAACTTTTCCTTTTTGACGCTCTCAGTTAATTTTAAGTCGGCATCTGTTGTTAGCGTCCACATTCCGCTAGTGAGGGCGGCCCCAGCAATAACCTCGATGCTCGTGGTGACTACGCCTTTAATTGGGAGAGTCACCGTTTCCGTTGTCATTTTGCCAGTTTCAGAATCCCGTGTTGCATATTCGCTGATTAGGCCGCCATCGTCACTACGCATGAAAAGCAGGGTGCGGCCCGTTTCTCCTTGCATTTTTGGCGTGTCAGGAATGTAGAGCAAATCCACATTCTTTATGTTTGGGCTGTACCTTATGGCTGCTGCTGTGAGGTAGCTTCTCTCCAAGTATTCTATGCCTAACAGTTTCAGCCACATTCTAACCAGCGTGTCTTTAGCGGTTCCGGGTTCGCCAATAACACGGATTAGGCTAGTCATGCTTAGGATTGAAGCGCCAGTTAACAGCGGCCCCAGAAGACGTTTGTTACGTTCCTCTCCTAAAACGAAACGTGTCTTGTTGATTTTTGGGACTTCAAACCCCCTTTCGAAGACGGGGCCAATGTCATAAAACAGGCTGGGGCTACGCAATAATTGCCATGCTTCCCTTGTTGTTTCTTCGCTGAACTTTTCCTCTTCTTTCGTTGTTTCCGTCTCGTTCTTAGCTTCTGTTTTTGCCGACAGTCTTACAGCCAGAAATGCGAAGGCTTTTTCAACAACTGTTATGGGCGCTTTTGTTATGTCGGCCACAGCCTTTTTTGAAAGCGAACTAGTCAAACTTGAGAAGGTGCTTAAGGGGTCAGCCTCTCCAGTCTTCGTGAGAACATAGACTTTGTTCTTTAACTTGTGTATCTCGAAACCATAGTCAGCTAAGGGCGCTCTATTCTTCGTTTCTATACAGTTCTCTCGGCACTCGGGGTAACAATAACCATACTCCTTTATGGTTTCATACCTTGCTGTTTTCAATGGATCAGCACTTTCAACCTGAACAAGACATTTATCGTGGTCGTAGTCGTCTTGAGATTTGAAAAGTTGCACTATATCCTCGTTTGAGTAGCCAGCGCGCTTGTGTTCTGACGCTATGGCTAAACGCATAAGATGGTCTATATGGTTGTCTCGAGCTAGAGCCTCTCTGCAACAATACCTTATTCTGTTGCTCTGGGTTTTCCGTTTTGTGTGGCCACCTAACTTTTCCGCTAGGCTCTCGAAAACCTCTTTTATATTGTCTATTTCAGTTGGCGGGTTATCGTTGACCTTCACATAATCTTTTGACGGACACATTAAACATAGGTTGCCTTGCCCCAAAAGCTCAATCTTCAAATCGTGAAGTTTCTTTCCTCTAGTGTTGACGCGTGACCAGTAAATGAAGTGGTGACCACCTCTAGGGGTTCTCTCGGTTTGGGTAACTCGTAGAAGGTTCTGGTCGAAATCTGGGTTATCCGTATCAATAGGCGTGAAGTAAAGACCGTTTATGCCTTGAACGCCACACACGACAGCGAATCTTTCAGCGTTCAGCCATGGTAAAGCGTCAAATTCCTCTCTTGTTTGTCTCCGTGTCTCCCATTGCTTCCAAGTGTGGAGAACGTCTTTCTTTCCGTCTTCTAAAACAGTCATAAGCACAACGCTAAGGCCTTGATTCCAATAGGCTTCTGCAGCAGCTTTCAGTCTCGAATCGAAAGCCAAAGAGCTTTTATTGTCTTCAACACTCATATTTTATTGCTCCTCTAGTGTTTGTTGGGCTGAAAGGAAACCAAGTGTCTGTTCAAAGGCGGCATCCATTTACTTGCAGCTCGGTCATCTTCCAGCCTTTCAACAGTGTCACCGCTTCAGCGCCTTCCGCCCAACCGCGTCTTTTTTCGGGAACTGCCAAATGAAGTAGCCTTCGCTCGAGACTCGACCGCCAGCGTTTTCTAGGAACCTGTCCAGAGCCACGTAGTCCGAGTTTCCGTCGTTCATCTTTTTCTCGGCGATCTCGAACGGGCCCTTGTTGCCTTCCGCCTTCTTCCAAACGATTTTTGATGTGTCGAACTTTAGTGCAGGGCTTCCTTGCTGTTTTGTTTCGGCGCCTAGGTTCATGCGCAGTTGCGTCGTTGCCGCGTCGATTGCGTCTGCGTAGATGAGTAGTGCTTCCCGCGTTTTTTCACTCAATTTTTTCACCTCGCAAGATTTTTCTGCAAATCGACAATTCGTTCTCGATGAGGGTGATCTTCTCTTTGATCTTCACGATTTTCTGCTGAACCTCACTCATGCTGGACTGGCCTCCTTCTCTAACAACCCTAGTTGTGTTGGCGTTTTCAACTCAAAGTCCAGGTGGAGACCGCGGAAATTGTTAAAACGCCAAACGCCTATCAGCTTCTCGACTGCTTTATCTTCGCTGATGCCTAGGCGTCTTGCTTCTCGTTCTACTGCTTCCTTCGGCAGGGTTATCTCGATTGTCGCCCCTTGCGCTCCGGCAGTTCGCAGCTTATACTTTTTTACGATAGCCTTTGTGTCATCAAACTCCATAGTTTCCATTTTCCTTAACACCTTTTTACGTAAAGCATATATACTCCAGCCGTATAAGGGTACGGTAATGGTAGTGAGATACTGCTTTGAAAGGAAGAAGTGAATGGAACAAGTCCTCGATCAAAAAACGCTATGCTTACGAATTGCTACTCCGGCTTGGCGGTGGAGCCAGATGGAAGGACCTTGAAGCAAACAGGTCTAAGCTCGGCTGGGGTCCAACAACTCTGAAACAAACCTTGGACAAGCTAGTTGCGGATGGTGATGTATTCAAAGAGGCTAGACTGGGCGAAAAAGGACCAGAAGTATGGTACCATGCTAAAGTCAAAGGCATCACTCTTCTTTTAAAGAACGTTATGGCCTTTGCCAGCATTCAGCCGAAGCAACTTGAAGAGTGGAGAACTGCTGCCCGCGAAAAAATGATGCAGGTTAAGATTACCGAAAAAATGAGTCTTGAAGAAAGAATCCAAGCGCTCCAAGAAGCCGACAGAGATTACTATAAACTATTGACAAGAGCCTATTGGACCCTTCATAATCTTATTTGTAAACTTGGATTTCCAGAAATAATGGCTGACAAACGTGTATACCTCGGCTTTACTGATAACGGTGACTTATGCGCTATTCCAACGGAAATCTTGAAGGACCTGATAAAAAAGGCAGGAGAAGACTTTCTCGTCTAGTAACTGGTTGACGCATGGTGTCTATATGAAAAAAGAAGACCCAGTAATTAGATGGATGTTTGACGTAAACATTAAAGACGAACCATCTTTCTGTTGGCGTGCAGTCCTTCCAACTGGGCGCCGAATTTGCTTTGTGTCAATAAACTTTGAATCTTTAAACTGGAAAAACTTCTCGGAGAAACACTTAACAAGATGGATAGCAGCTTTGAATACTATTTTTCTCCATGAAATGACCCACTGGGCTTCTGAACAGTTTCAACAAGACCTCAATCATGTTTCACTATGGAACAAAATTCTTGGAGATTTACCAAATAATATACCCTTGTTAGTCAGCTGCTTCTGTTCAATGTGTAATGGTTGAAAAGGGGAATAAAAGTCGCGTGCATGCCCGTGTGTCTGCTTAAGAGTTATAGATATTCAGGGATAATCTTAGGGAAGTTAAGAATTTTCGGCTCTTCAAACAGAGTTGCTTCCCTGAAAGCGCCTGTTTCAATTCCAAAGTTTGCCGTAGCAGTTCATGCATGCATTCTAAAAAACCGTGTTGAAGAGGACTGGGCCTGTTGAAGTCGGCGATGTTCCCGACGTTGTGAAGGGTAAGGTTCTCGTTGACAGTCGTGGGACTGGAAGTTTTCAGGGAGGATCCCTGCCCTATTGTCCAGACAAAGCCCACAGCAATTGTCCAGACTATACTGCAATATTAATCCCCAGCAGACTAGGGTTGAATCCTCAGCAGATTTATGATGGCGGCAAGCTGCCAGGCAGGACTTACCGGTCGATTGTTAAACAGATCAGCGGAAGTATAGTGTACACTAAACAATCGGCGATAGTGCGCACTATAGAGCCAGCTAACATTACCATAGCGTAGTAACTTGCCACGGCGTAGCAAGTTTACGCGCCTTCTGCAGGTTCAAGCTTCACTTCAAAAACAGAGCCCACAAGGCTTTCCTCATCTTCGCCTTGTAAAAGTTTAAGCATCAACTTTGGAACTGCTATGCGGCCGTCCCCTCCCATTTTTGCGTAGAACTCTTCTGTGCCGTAGCCTAGCTCCTCAAGGTCAACTGTAACTTTCAAGACTTGCTGGGGCTCCAGTTTGAATTGCCAACGTATCAGCTTTGGAACCTGAATGCGGTTTCCCCTCTGCAATGCTGCTTTGAAGCTTACTTGTTTTGTCAGCGGCAACGTTTTTCACCTTTCCCAGACGAACAGCGCCTTCCTTCGCCGCTTATTGACGTGGGCTAAGCTGGATTTAAGCTTTGTTGCTGAAAAGAAGCTTGATTTGGGCTTTTCAACGTTGAAAAAAGGTAGGTATAGGGGCGGTGTCTCAGATACGGTTAATTTAAAGTCAACTGAGAGAAAATCGAGAAACAACCCTTGCAAAGCTCCTCATAAAGCTTAAATCTGCTGAAACCCGAATAAAACACATCGGATTCAAGCTATCACATGGAACACTCCTCTCCTTTTTTCTTTAAAAAATATTTAGGAATGAACAACACGTAAATCACATGGAGGTCATGAAGATAATGAGTTTAACAAAGGCATTATGGGCATCTGTATGTGCCCTTTGGGTTCTCATATTGCTATTGTTTCTCAGACAATTCAACATTCTAAGAAGCGAATACGACATTCTAACAAACTGGGTCTCCACAATCGGCTTAATCCTACTCGGAGTATTCATAGGCATACTCATTTCAGAAAAGAAGATTCAAATCCGACCAATGATAACCTTCCTCATCGTTTTCACTGCAGGCTTCTTTGCTGCACCGTTTGTCGCAGTCGGCATACTTATGGTCGCCACTATGTTTCCCTTCAGCAGAGGAATCGAACCCCTAATCTTCGGAGGAAGCATAACAGGCTACTTACTACTCTACATGCTATTCTGGTTCTGGCTCAAGAAAAAAGGCATCGTCAAAATCGGAGAGACAAATTAAACGTGGAAGGCAAGATGCGCGAATTCATCCTCTACTCACGTTTAGGCAGAACAGACTCAAAACTCGGCACGCCTTATGTGGAGATGGTTGCGGTGATGGCTAAGTATAATCCGTTTGGTGAGAAGGCGGGGATGAAGAAGAT
>Ga0066637_10000931_pt1 | contig 18437 bp, 22 predicted proteins | sample CryGeyCG2014_020_FD_62737 | JGI IMG/M metagenome (GOLD analysis project Ga0066637, IMG submission 62737) | Groundwater microbial communities from aquifer - Crystal Geyser CG08_land_8/20/14_0.20 | ecosystem: Environmental > Aquatic > Deep subsurface > Groundwater | place: USA: Utah: Grand County...
TGATCTGTACCCCAAAAAGTGGACACAAGTAAAAAACAACTTTTTAGGCTCTTAGCGTTAGAAGATGATCCCTGTATTCAACGGGGGTCATCTTATTTAATCCCCACTGCGCTCTTTCATAATTGTAATACCTTATGTAATTTTCAATGAGCGAGTTTAACTCCTCAAATGTTTTGCAGATCCTGTAATCAACGTCATCTTTCAGGTGGCCAAAGAACGATTCAATGGGCGCGTTGTCTATGCAGTTTCCTTTCCTTGACATTGATTGTATCATATCCAATGCCTTTACTTTTTCAACGTATTCGGGATTGGTGTAGTGAAACCCTTGGTCAGAATGAATTAATGCATTTTGGTGCTGTTTCATCTGAAGAATGGTTCCCAGCACCAGCTCCATGTTGATATGCGGCGATAGGCGCCATGCCACAACTTCTCCTGAAGCAATGTCTTTTACCACAGAAAGATAGGCGATACGGCCGTTAAACATTAGATAAGTAATGTCAGTGCAGAAAAATCGGTAAGGGACTGTTTGTTTAAACTCTCTATCTAATTGGTTGGCGAATGTTCTGTGCCCTACTGTCTTTTTTATTATTGCTTTGTATGGATTTTTTCTCCGAATCTTGGCAACGAGCTGATACTTTTTCATGATTCTGATTATCTTTTTGTGGTTCATTATTATCTTTTTTTCCCGCTCTAGTCTCATTTTAACCGTCCGCCAGCCGTATTTCGATTTGCCCCTGTCAAAGATTTCTTTGATAGGAAGATAGTCTTGGTAGTCTCGATCTGCTTCGTCTGCGTGTTTGAGCCACCGATAGTAACCGCTTTTAGATATTTTCGCGATACCGCACAAGAGCCGAGTATCTTTTTTTAATGATCTGATAATTTGATATTTTTGGCAAGGTCTTAGTTTAAACTCTTTTTGCGGAGTCTGGCTAAAAAATGGTTTTCTTCCTTAAGGTATGCCACTTCAGCCGTCAACCGTTTTAATTTTTCCTCATCGGTCAAATCTTTAACACTGTGCCTTCGTCCAGGTCCGCCTCTTTGTTCTTTGGTCAAGCCGTCGATTCCTTTCGTCTTAAATATCTTGCGCCAATCTCCAAGACAATGTTTAGGGGTTTTTCTCCCTATGACATCCACGTTAAATCCCGCCCTCTTAAATATTTGTATCGCAGATAATCCTTCATCTTGATATTGGTTTACTGCTCTAATCTTAAAATCCCTATGGTAGGTAATTGATTTTTCGCTGCACCTTGCTATATTTTTATTCTCTAACATTTCGCTAATTTGCTCACTAGAAAAATTTCTTTTGCTCATATTTTTTGGTTTAATTTTAATTATTTAACAACCTTTATTATATTACCCTAAATGCAAAAAGTAGACACTTTTCGTGTCCACTTTTTGGGGTACAGATCATAAAGGCGGTTTTTGGTATAAATTTTTGTGGTTTGCTAGAAATTTTTTATCCCGATTTTTTCTTTAACTTGTTTTAATTTTTTTTCCGCTACTCCTGAAGCAATCTCAGCGCCCTGTTTTAAAATGTTTTCCACATAATCAAGGTTATTATCCAGGTCGGCTTTTTTCTTTCGAATAGGTTTTAAAAATTCATTTAAGCCGTTGATTAAAATTTCTTTTGATTCTTTATAAGAAATTGAACCGTTTTTATATCGTTCGGCAATCGAACCTAATATTTTCTGATTAAATAATTTGTGAAGCGCGAATATATTACAGGTTTTCGGGTCCTTTGGTTCGTTCACGCCCCGCGAATCAGTAACAATAGACATAATCTTTTTTTCAATTTTTCCTTCATTTTCAAAGAGCTCAATCGTATTGTCATAGCTTTTACTCATTTTTTTTCCATCTAATCCTTTAACAATTCCTTGGTTTTCCAGAATAAAGGCTTGCGGAATCTTAAATGTTTTGCCAAATAAACGATTGAATCTGTTGGCTGTTTCTTGAGCTATTTCTATGTGTTGTTGTTGGTCTTTGCCAACCGGTACCAGATCGGAATCATAAATTAGAATATCAGCGGCCATTAACACCGGATAATCAAACAAGCCCATATTAACCACCTTTCCTTTGGCTACGGCATCTTTATAAGCGTGGGCTAACTTTAGCGTTGCTATAGAGGTTAAACAATTAAAAATCCAACAAAGTTCGGGAACGGCTTTTATGTCCGATTGTCTAAATAAAACATTTTTTTTGGGGTCAAGTCCAATAGCTAAAAACGCCTTGACTGTTTCAATGGTATATTGTGAAAGCTCTTTGGGGTTCTGAATTTGGTTTAAGGCGTGATAATCGGCGATAAAGATAAAATTTTCACAGTCGTTTTGTAAATCAACAAACTGTTTCATTGCCCCGAAATAATTTCCTATGTGTATTTCTCCGGTTGGTTTTATGCCGGACAATAAACGTTTTTTCATATAACCTTCAAACAAATGACAATTCTTAAAACGGTCATTAATATTATAGTCTAATAAAAAAAAATATCAATTTGAAAATGATATTTTATTAGTCGGCAAAACTAATTTAATTATGAGGTGAGGACAGTATTAATCTTAAATGTAGGATGGTGGCGGTCAGGACGGATATCCTTCGCTCTTCTTATAGAGCTTTGGAATATCTGATTATTTTTTATTGGTTTTTTATAACTAACCATTCCGTAGCCTTTGGCGTAGGATGGTGGCGGTCCGGACGGGACTCGAACCCGCAACCTTCGCCGTGACAGGGCGACGATCTAACCAATTGATCTACCGGACCATTTTAACAATTTCAGAAAATATTTCTGGATTTTTTTCTGCCAATTCAGCTAATATTTTACGGTCTAATTCAATTTTATTTTTTTTAAGTCCGCCAATAAATTTTGAATAAGACGAATTATTGAGACGACATCCAGCATTAATCTTAATTTGCCAAAGAGAACGAGCGGTTCTTTTCTTCGTCCGTCTATCGCGGAAAGCATAAGCCCCGGCTTTTCTTACGGCCGTTTTGGCTAATTTGATTTTACTCTTTCTTCCCTGAAGATATCCTTTGGTTTGTTTAAGCAGGTTTTTTCTGCTTTTTAAGTGTCCTTTTCCTCTTTTAACTCTTGGCATAAAATTAGATTAAATATTTTGTCTAACTGTTCTAGAAAAACATTTATTTAAAGTTTTGTCTCTGCGTTTATTTTTGGTTACCTTTTCGGAATCTCTGGCATTAAAGTGATTCTGGCCACAGGCGCGGCGCAGAATCTTTTTATTTTTAGTTATTTTTACTCTCTTGGAAATTGTTTTTTTAGTTTTGAGCATAAAATTAATTTGAACTAATCAGGGCGGTAATTTGATTATTTTGTCTTTTGGGGTCTTGTTCTATTTTTACTTTGCCAAGAAATTCGATAAATTGTTTTATTACGTTTTCCGCCAAATCGGCGTGAACCTTTTCTCGTCCTCTTAAAATTATTTCAATTTTTACTTTTTGTTTTTCGGCCAAGAATTCCTTAGCTTTATTCGCTCGAGTTTCCATATCGTGTCGGCCGATTCTAAAACTTAGACGGATTACTTTTATTTCTCCAACTTTCTGTTGTTTTTTTTGTTGCTTGTCTTTTTTTCTCAGTTCATATTTGAATTTTCCGAAGTCAAGAATTTTAGCAATAGGCGGATTTTCTTTTGGGCCAATTTCTATCAGATCAAGGCTTTTCCCTTGAGCGATTTTTAGCGCCTCCCTTAAATCAAGGTCGCCCAGATAAGAGCCATCTTCATCAATTAGATGAACTGTTCGAGCGATTATTTGATTGTTGAGGCGATAATATTTCAAAGTATCAAATTATTTTATTAAATTTTTTGATGGTGGACCCCGTTAGAAGTGATTCGAATTAATATTCTTTAATTTATCAGATACTTAGAATTAAAAATTATTATCACTTCTAACGGGGTGGAGGTGGGGAGAATCGAACTCCCGTCTAAAAAGCTTGGCAAAAAACTTCTACTTATGTAGCCTAATTTGTTCGCTCGGAAACTATGATTAAAATTAGACAAAATCTTAGCCCCAAAGCCTGTTTTTTTAAGCGCCGAAATCCAGACTAATTAAGACGCCGATCCTGCAAAATTACATCAAAACCAAATAGCAGGAATTTTTGATTTTAACGGCCTTGCTCTAATAATTAGGCAACGGCGTATGCTAACTGTTCGTTCTGTTCGTTGGCAATTAAGTTTTTAAGAGATTTTTAATGTCATTCCCTCAAAGACAAAAAGCAGTTTTTTGTTTTGACTTTTCATCGAAGCCAATCACCCCCAAGTTTTTTTAAAGTGCGAATATATATGTAAAAGTATAACGTAAATGAATTAAAAGTCAATTTATTTTGTTTACTTTTCAGTTTTAGTTTCCCCGTTAATTATGTTCTCTTGGACGTGGCGGGGGACTTGATCATAGTGAGAAAATTCTAGATTTGAGCTGCCTCGTCCCTCAGTCATTGATCTTAGAGCTGTGGTGTATCCAAACATTTCCCCCAAAGGAACAGTTGCGTCAACTATTTTAGCTTGTCCTCGTTCTTTGGTTCCTTGAATTTGCGCTCTTCTGGAATTAAGATCGCCGATTACCTCACCCATAAATTTTTCAGGAATCACAACCTCCACTTTCATTATCGGTTCCAAAATTACCGGCGTAGCGTTTTTTACGCCATCGCGAATGGCGCGATTGGCGGCTATTTTAAAAGCGGCTTCGGACGAATCAACCTCGTGGAAAGAGCCGTCGTAGACCGTGACATTCATATCAATAATAGGATAGCCGGCTAAGACGCCATTAGACATTGCCTCAATAACACCTTTTTTAATAGCCGGGACATATTCTCTAGGGATAGTGCCGCCCTTGATTTTGTCAAAGAATTCAAAACCCTTCCCCCTTTCTACCGGTTCAAGTTTTAGCCAGCAATGGCCGTATTGTCCGCGTCCGCCGGATTGATGAATATATTTACCCTCGCTTTCAACAGAAGCGGTAATGGTTTCCTTGTAAGCTACTCGCGGTTGTCCAACATTGGCATTAACATTAAACTCTCTTCTTAGTCGGTCAACAATAATATCCAAATGCAGTTCGCCCATGCCGGAAATAATAGTTTGACTGGTTTCTTCGTCAGTTCTTACTTTAAAGGTTGGGTCTTCTTCCACTAATTTAGAAATTGCCATGCCCATTTTTTCCTGATCAATCTTTGTTTTTGGTTCAATAGCAATAGAAATAACAGGTTCAGGAAAGGAAATAGATTCCAAAATAATTGGATTGGCCGGATCGCAAAGAGTGTCTCCGGTCGTAGTATTTTTAATGCCGACAATAGCGGCAATGTCTCCGGTGGAAACATCTTTTATCTCCACCCTTTTGTTGGAGTGCATTTGCACCAATCGGCCAACTCTTTCTTGATTACCAGTTGAAGCGTTCATAACATAAGAACCGGCTGAAAGTTTCCCCGAATAAACCCTGAAATAACATAAACGACCGACATAAGGATCAGTGGCGATTTTAAAAGCTAAAGCGCTGAACGGTTCATTATCATCAACTTTTCTGATTTGTTTCTCTTCTGTTCCGGGAATAGTGCCCTCAACAGGAGGAACGTCCAAAGGGGAGGGAAGATATTCGCAAACCCCGTCCAGTAAAAATTGAACACCTTTATTTTTTAAGGCTGAACCGCAAAAAATTGGCATTAAAAGGCCATTAATAGTGGCTTGTCTTAATGTTTTTTTTAAATCTTTTAAATTCGGTTCCCGTCCTTCTAAATATTGGTGCATTAATTTTTCATCATGTTCTACAATTGCTTCAATTAATTCAGCTCGGTATTTTTCAACATCGTTTTTAAGTTCGGCTGGAACATCTATCTCTTCGAAATCTTTCCCCATTTCATCTAAGTATATTACGGCTTTGCGGGTGAATAGATCAATCGTGCCACGAAACTCAGCTTCAGCTCCGATCGGTAGCTGAACAGGACAGGCGTGAGAGGTTAAACGTTCGCGAATAGAAATAATATCGGCGTAAAAATTGGCGCCCATGCGATCCATTTTATTAACAAAAGCGATCAAGGGCACTTTAAATTTTTCAGCTTGATGATAAACCGTTTCTGATTGAGGCTCTACTCCAGCAACGCCGTCAAAAACAACCACTCCGCCATCTAAAACACGTAAAGATCTTTGAACTTCGGCAGTGAAATCAATGTGGCCGGGAGTATCAATTAAGTTTATCCTTATTTTTTCTTGATCCGGAGGCGTCCAAAAAACAGTTGTAGCGGCAGCCGTAATAGTAACTCCGCGCTCTCTTTCTTGGACCATCCAATCCATTTCAGCCTCTCCTTCGTGCACTTCACCGATTTTATGCTTTTCTCCGGTATAATATAAAATACGCTCGGAAACGGTGGTTTTACCGGCGTCAATGTGGGCGATTATGCCAATATTTCTAGTTTTTTCTAACGAAAATTTATTTAAATCCATAGCTGTTCTGCTTCTAGTATCTCGCGAAGTGGGCGAAAGCTTTGTTTGCTTCGGCCATGCGATGAACGTCCTCTTTTTTCTTTATGGCCGCGCCTTGTCCATCAATGGCGTCTAATAATTCTTGAGCCAATTTTTCCATCATTGGTTTGCCTTTTCTGGACTTAGCTCCGGAAATAATCCAGCGGGAAGCTAAAACAAGGCGGCGCGACTCGTTGGTTGGAAAAGGAATTTGATAATTAGCGCCACCGACCCGACGTGATCTTACCTCAACCATTGGCGCCACGTTTTCTATCGCTTTTTTAAATATTTCCAAAGGATCTTTTTTTGTTTTTTCCTTTATAATATCCAAAGCGCCATAAACTATTTTTGTGGCGGTATTTTTTTTGCCTCTTTCCATGACATAGTTAATAAATTTAGCTATTTCCGGCGAAAAATATTTTAAATCAGGACTAATTTTTCGTTTAGGAGATTGTTTTCCTCTCATAGTGAATTGTTATAGAAATTATTTTTTACTTTTTTGGTTCTTGTTTTCTTTTAGCTCCATACAAACTGCGACCCTGTTTTCTGTTTTCTACTCCACTGGTGTCATAGACGCCACGGACAATGTGATAACGCACACCGGGTAAATCTTTAATACGACCGCCCCTGATCATTACCACTGAGTGTTCTTGTAAATTATGACCCACTCCTGGAATGTAGGCGGTTACTTCCATACCATTTGACAGCCTCACTCTGGCGATTTTACGCAAGGCCGAGTTTGGTTTTTTGGGAGTTTGGGTAGTAACTTTTAAACAAACTCCGCGCAAAAATGGATGTCCTTTTTTAGTTTCCGTTCTAATTCTTTTTAAGACATTAAAATTACTCTGCAAGGCGGGAGTTTTAGATTTTTTCTTTACTTCTCGTCTTCCTTGGTGAATTAATTGATTGATAGTGGGCATAAAAAATAACTTATCAATAAGTAGATAATATTTTAAACTGTTTTAAAAAAAAGTCAATGATATTTTTAAGAAAAATATTGTCCAACAATAATTTTAAAAGCAAAATTGGCAATTGGGGGCAACACGGAAAAGGCGATAAATAAAGCGAGAACGCTTCCAAAAATATTTAATTGTAAAAGTCGTCTTCCAAAATTAGGGAAAACATCTGCTACTATTTTTGATCCATCGAGCGGAGGGAAAGGAATCAGGTTAAATAAAGCCAAAATAATATTGATATAAACTATAAAACTTATGAAAGATGGCAGATAGGGGTTGATTTGATTGATAGATGACAAAAAAAACCTGAGACCTAATCCTAAAATTAAGGCAATTGTTAAGTTAATTGCCGGACCGGCCACGGCGACTTTTAATGTTCCGAGCCTTTTATCTTTTAAATTATAAGGATTATATGGAACCGGTTTAGCCCAACCGATAAAAATGTTTGAGGTAAAAAGCAAAATTAACGGCAATATCACCGTGCCGAACGGATCAAGGTGGCGGAGAGGGTTTAAGGTGAGTCGTCCCGCGTCTTTGGCGGTTGAATCACCCAACTGATAAGCAGCCCAGCCATGAGCATACTCATGAATAACCGAAGAAAGAATAATTATAATGTAGATAAATAATTTAATCATACTTGCTAAATAAAAAAAATCTGTTAAAATATTAAGTTGTTAATATGTTAAATTGAATTTTATGTCTAGACGATGTTCAATTTGTGGACGCGGTCCGCAGAAAACCACTTCTCGTTCGCATTCAAATATTGCTACCAAAAAGTGGCAATATATAAATTTACAGTCAAAAAAGATTTTAGGCAAGAGGATAAAGATTTGCACCAAATGCATGAAAGCTTTAAAAAATAGAAAAACGCTTATTAGTAATTAAAAATCATAATTAAAATACAAATTAAAAAATTTTAATTTATCTTCATTTTTGTTTTTTAATAAAATTATATTATTTAATTACGAACGTACTAATAGATTACGAATGTTACGAACAGGTCTTAATTTTATAGTTATGAATATGCTAGCGCGTCGCGAATGTTATAGCTGCAAATTTTGTAAACAGTCTCCCATTCTAAATTCCAAATCAATTTTTAACGGGGTGTCCCCATTAGAAATTTATGTACTACGTTTATCTAATAAAAAGCGTTAAAGATAATAATTGGTATACTGGTTATACTAAAAATTTACAAAAAAGAATTTTGGAACATAATAAGGGCTTGAACTTTTCTACAAAAGAAAGATGTCCTTTCCAACTATTGTATTACGAGGCATGCTTAAACATAAAGGACGCAAAAGCCAGAGAAAAATATTTAAAATTGGGCATGGGTAAAAAATATTTAAAAAATAGATTAAAATTCTTTTTTGATAATTAAATTTTAACGGGGTGTCGTATACCGGTAGTACGCATACTTTGGGAGTATGTAGACTGGGTTCAATTCCCAGCACCCCGATTTTTAAAATTAAACCGCGCATCAAAGTTAAATTAACAGAAGACTGGGTTCGTGCCCCGTCATCCGACAGAGCAATTCCCTGCGTCCCGACCAAGTTAAATTTTTTTCAATTTCTTTATTTTAAAAAACGATTAGATTGCCTCGTTTTTTTTGTTGTGAAATCTTACAATCACAGAAAACATAGTAAGGTAAAATTTAAATTATCAAAAGGCTGAATTTACTCAGAGTTGGCTTTGTGTTAAAATATAAACGCAAATTTATTGCTGTTATCAAAAATTTAAATTTTGACTAAAAACTTCTATGCCCGACCTCTCTGATGAACAACTGATTGCCAATTATTTAAAAGGCGACGAAAAGTCGCTTGAAATTTTAATTAAAAAATACCTTAATCAAATTTATAACTTTATTTATTCCTATTTAAAAAACGAAGTTGACACCGAAGATGCCACTCAAGAAACTTTTGTAAAAGTATGGAAAAATTTAAAAAAATTTAAAAAACAAAAGAAATTTAAACCGTGGCTATTTGTTATCGCGAAAAATACGGCGCTTGATGTTTTAAAAAAATCCCGTGCCCTGCCATTTTCGGCTTTTGACACAGAAAACAGGGAAAATAAGATTACAGACAATTTATTGGATCCATCGCCGCTCCCTGATGAGATATTCGACCAAACCAATAAACAAAACTTATTAAATAGTAATTTGGAAAAGCTTTCAATTGAACATCGTTCTGTTTTTTCTCTTTATCACAACAATCATCTTAATTTCCGCGAAATTTCAGAAAAAACAAAAGAACCGATCAACACTGTGAAAAGCCGTTATCGGCGAGCAATAGCTAAGTTAAAAAAACTGCTCGCTTAATTTATTTTATAATAAACCAATATCCATTATACATATACAAAAGCGGCTCTGCACCAAAACACCTCCCGCGTTCGTATTAAACTTGGATATTGAAAACTAAATAATTTACTATGACCATTAACCATAAAAATTATTCTCATTATCCCGACGCTTTAAAAGCGCCAGACGTTCTTTTTGAAAAAATATTAAACCGGATCCACCAAGAACAACATTTAATCGTTGTCCGCCGCAAAATTTTGTTTTTTTCAATTGGATCTTTTGTTTCCGTTATCGCCGCCATTCCGGCGTTTAAAATATTACTGTCCGAATTTATTGAATCGGGTTTTGTAAAATATTTTTCTTTGTTATTTTCCGACACAAAAATTGTTATGAGTATTTGGCAAAATTTTACCGTTTCTTTATTGGAAACATTACCTGTCTTAAATTTAATAATCTTTTCTTTGATTGTGTTGGCGTTCTTGCAAATGCTCAGACTAACGGCAAAAAACATAAAAGATGTCTTTATTTCAGCTTAAACAAATTAACTAACGTATTTTTACAATAAATAAATTTTATGGATATAAACAAAAAAATTTCATCAAAAACATTTAAAAAAACTTGTCTCGGAATTGTTATTTTCGCAATTCTTTTAATTGTATTTAAGGCTGGCTTGTTGGTTGGAAGTAAAAAAGCTGATTTTTCTTGCCGTTGGAGTAATAACTATCATCGAAATTTTGCCGGACCAAGAAACGGGTTTTTGTCGGGATTTGGCGATAGAGATTTTATTGAAGCCAACGGCACCTTTGGACAAATTATAAAAATTGACGGACAAACATTAGTGGTAAAAGGACAAGAAAACGTGGAAAAAATAATTTTAATTAAAAACGACACTGTTATTAATTTTTTACGAGAAACTATAAAAATAAGCGACCTTAAAATTGACGACTCTGTTGTAATTGTTGGCGCGCCAAACGATGCCGGACAAATTGAAGCTAAATTAATCAGAGTTATCCCTCCTCCGCCTCAAGCGGGAATTATTCCTCTTATGCCTAAAATGCCGCAAGGAAATCCCGCAGAAATCCATGAATCGATAAAATACTAATTTAACACAATTAAAACATCTTTTATGCTGAAAAACTTTTTTGGTTTTTTATTAAAACACAAATTTATTACCGCTTTGATTATTATCGCTATTATCGGCGGAGTGATTTGGAAGTATAAATCATCCCAAAGCGAAAATAGTGTTACCAACTACACCTTAGCCACGGTTGAAAAGGGAACTATTGTTGACTCGGTTTCCGGCAGCGGACAAATTTCCTCATCAGATCAAATAGATATCAAGGCTAAAGTAGCGGGCGACGTGACAAGCGTCTTGATTAAGGCCGGGCAAGAAGTTAAAACTGGCGATGTTTTGATTAAACTTGATGCCACTGACGCCTACAAAACCATTCGTGATGCCGAAGACGCCTTAGAAACAACTGAAATAGCTTTGGCAAAATTAAAAGAGCCGGCGGATGATTATTCCATAATGCAAACAGAAAATTCATTGACCAGCGCCAAAACTACTTTATCAAAACTTAAACTTTCGCAAAATACAGGCTACCAAGAGGCCTTAGAAGCAAAACAAAAAGCCGACGACGCCTTAATTAAAGCATATGAAGATACTTTTAATACTGTTTCTAACGCTTTTTTGGATTTACCGACAATAATCACCAATTTGGAAGATATGCTTTTTGGCGATGATATTGGCGAAGATGAAGTTATGGTTGGCAATAATTTAGAAAATACTTCCGCGTTGATGAATACCGTTGAGATGATCTATCGTTCTCGGTTGGAAATATTTCAAGTAAGCGCCGAAGAAGATTATTACGCCGCCAGAACAAAATACGATGAAAATTTTGAAAATTATAAAGAGGTTACCCGATCTTCTGACAATAACACAATAGAATCATTATTGGCGGAAACACTGGAAACAACAAAAATAATAGGCGAAGCCGTTAAGAGCTTAACTAATTATTTAGACGCTTGGACTGATTGTCGGTCGCAAAAAAACCTTGATAGTTTTTCTACGGTTGAAATATATCAAACTAATCTTTCTTCTTATACCAGCAAAACAAATAGTCATGTTTCAAGTTTGCTGTCAGCCCAAAGAACATTGCAAGATAATCGCGAGTCATTAATCGGCGCGAAAAGAACTTTAGATACCTTAGATAAAAACAACCCTCTTGATTTGGCGGCGGCGGAAGCAACAGTTAAAGACAAAGAAGTGGCGTTGGCGGAACTTTTGGCCGAACCCGAGGCCTTGGATCTTAGAACCCAAGAACTCGCCGTAAAACAAAAGAAAAACGATCTTTTGGACGAAAAAGAAAAATTAATTTATTATACAATAAAAGCCCCTATTAACGGAATAATATCCGGCGTTAGCGTAAAAAATGGAGACTCTGTATCGTCCGGCTCAATTGTTGTCACTATTATCTCTAAGCAACAAATCGCCGAACTGTCTTTAAACGAAGTTGACGCGACCAAACTTAAAGTCGGGCAAAAAGCGACTATGACTTTTGACGCTGTCAGTGATTTGACTATTACCGGAGAAGTATCTGAAGTTGACACCTTAGGAGAGGTTTCCCAAGGAGTAGTCACTTATGGCGCAACCATTGTCCTTGATACCCAAGATAACCAAATCAAACCCGGGATGAGCGTTTCCGCTTCAATCATTACCAAAACCAGACAAGATGTATTATTGGTTCCTAACTCGGCAATCAAAGCTTTGGGAGATGAAAATTACGTGGAAATCATTAAAAATGATTCTATTTCTTATAGTCAAACAGCAACCCTCGGCGTTGTTTCCGACATTACACCGCAAAGGCAAATTGTTATAGTTGGTTTATCAAACGACACAATGACTGAAATAATAAGCGGAGTAGAAGAGGGGGATCAAATAGTCACACAAACTAATACTTTAACCTCTTCAACGAGTTCCTCTATTCAGAAAAACGAAAGTGGTAGTTTATTTAATATGACCGGCGGAAGATTTCCGGGACGATAAATATAAATTCATATGATTGAGTGCAAAAATATTTCAAAAATATACCAAAGCGGAGACGAAAGCGTGGCGGCGGTAAAAAATGCGTGTTTTAAAATTGAAGATGGAGAATTTGTCGCCATTATGGGACCATCCGGTTCAGGAAAATCAACTTTAATGCATATATTAGGGGCGTTAGACGTGCCAACCAGCGGAGAATATTTTCTTGACGGAAAAAATGTTTCTGAACTTTCGGATGATGAATTGGCTGATATTAGAAAAAATAAAATCGGTTTTGTTTTTCAATCTTTTAATTTATTGCTCAGGGCCACTGTTTTAAGAAACGTTGCCTTACCCCTTGTCTACGCCAATGTTCCGGAAGAAGAACGCGAAAAAAAAGCTCGAGAATCGCTAAAAAACGCCGGATTAGACGAATCTCATTTTTTCCATCTCTCCAATCAATTATCCGGAGGACAAATGCAAAGAGTCGCTATTGCTCGCGCCTTGGTTAACAACCCGTCTCTTATTTTAGCTGACGAACCAACCGGCAATTTAGACACTAAAACCGGAGAAATTGTTCTTGAATCTTTTCAAAAACTTAATAAAGAACAACACCGCACTATTATTATCATTACCCACGAACGCGAAGTGGCCGAACACACTGACCGCATAATTCACCTTCGCGACGGAGAAATTGTGGAAGATTTAAAAATCACAAAATAATTCTATTTGTTTATGAAAGCATCTGATTTATTAAAAGAAACATATTTGGCTTTGGTGGCCAATAAAGCCCGCTCAGGATTAACAGTTCTTGGCATTGTTATTGGCATTGGTTCGGTTATCGCTATGGTTGCTATCGGACAAGGGGCGACCAGCTCAATACAATCAAAAATACAATCACTTGGGTCAAATCTAATTTCCGTTCGTTCTGGTGCCCAAAGGGGCCCGGGTTATCAAATAAGTTCCGGTCGAGGGTCGGCGCAAATACTTACCGAAGATGATATGAAGGCGATTCAAAATGAAATAAGTCTTGTTCAGTCAGTCGCGCCGGAAGTCTCCAGTCGTTATCAGGTTACGGCCAAAGGAACAAACACTAACACCCAAGTTGTTGGGACAAATCCTTCTTATTCAACAATAAAAAACGTTGAAATAGCTGAAGGAACTTTTCTTTTAGATCAAAATATTAAAAATATGTCCAAAGTCGCTGTTTTGGGTCCATCGGTTCGGGACGATTTGTTCGGAGAAAACGCTGCTTCTGTAATTGGCAAAACAATTCGCATTAACAATATTGAATTCAAAATTATCGGCATCACTAAGGAAAAGGGAGACTCTGGAATGAACAATCAAGACGATATTATTTATATTCCGCTTTCCACCGCCCAGCGTTTTTTAATCGGAAACAGTTATCTTTCCACTATTGACATACAAATTATTGATCAAGATTCTATGACCTTGGCTCAAGAACAAATTACTTCATTATTGTTAAGTCGTCATGACATTTCTGATTCAACCAAGGCTGATTTCAGTATTATGAATCAAGCCGATATTGTTGAAAGCGCTTCGTCTATAACCCAAACCTTGACGATTTTACTTGCCGCGATTGCCGGAATTTCTTTAGTTGTCGGCGGAATCGGCATTATGAACATGATGTTGACAACTGTAACGGAAAGAACAAGAGAAATAGGCTTGCGTAAAGCGATTGGAGCAAAGAGAAGCGACATTAGCACACAATTTCTTGTTGAGGCGATGATGCTTACGATTATTGGAGGAATTGTCGGAATATTCTTTGGCTGGCTGGCGGCCGCCATTGTATCTAAACTTGATATTACCGCCACAAAAGTTTCCCCCCTTTCTGTTATTTTAGCTTTTGGGGTTTCGGCGATAATTGGAATAGTTTTTGGTTATTATCCGGCCAAAAAAGCCGCTAAACTCCATCCAATTGAAACTTTAAGATACGAATAAATTTAATATATCAAAATTATGAAAATTTTTAACAAAATGGAGAAAAAAGAAATTATTGTCTGTTTGATTATGGTAATTGTTATTGGTTTAATTTGTTTTTTTATCGGTGCTAAATGCGGATCAGGAAAAATGCCGGGAAATATGCAAAACCTTCCCCAAAGAAGTCAGAACAAAGAACGATTGCTTGGAAAAACGAAAGAACAATCAACAAACATTATCTCTGGCGAAATAATTTCCAAAGATGACATCAGTCTTACTATAAAATTACGCGATGGCGGGTCAAAAATTATTTTTTTCTCAAACTCAACCCAAATAACAAAACCCCTCATTATCGCGGCCAAAGATATGATTGTCGGAGACGCTGTTATTATTAATGGCGTTGCCAATTCTGACGGAAGCCTAACAGCAACGAGTATTCAAGTAAGAGAAGCCGACAATTTAAAAAGTAATCAAATTAGTCCAAACAATCAACTATAATTTTGAGTAAACTTTTGTTTTGAGTTTAATCTTTTTATGCAAAAATCAGCTTTAAAAAGCTGATTTTTTATAATCAAATAAATTTATTTTTATCCGCGTTTAATCAAATAAATAATATAGATAATATACAGAATTATAAAAGTAATCCCTTGTTTACGGCTCAATTTATATTTACTCCCCGTCAAAACAAAAACAAAAAGAACTAAGGTAACAACCAACGTAATGAAAATATCTACGCTGGCGCCACTTGGAATCGGCAATGGACTGATAAAGGCGGTGAAACCCAGGACCCAAAAAATATTAAAAATATTTGAACCGATGATATTGCCAATGGCAATGTCGCTATTTTTTTTCCAAGCCGCCGTGACCGAAGTTGCTAATTCCGGGAGAGAGGTGCCAATAGCCACGATAGTTAAGCCGATTAACGACTCGCTCACGCCCAATGATTTGGCAATTAAAACCGCGCCGTCAACTATCCACTTACCGCCAAAAATCAAAAACACCAAACCGCCAAAAATCATTAACCAGGAAATAAAACCAGAATATTCTTTAATTTTATTTTCTTGCTCTGGCTCGCGCTGACCAATGCTGATGCTGAAAATGTAGCACAAAAAAATAAAGAAAAACAAAAGCATTATTAATCCATCCGCCCTACTCAAAAAAGAAGCCCGGGCGTTGTCAATAAAGACATCGCTACTCATAATCCATAAAACCACCACAACCAAAATTGCCAAAGGAATTTCTTTCCAGGCAGTATTTTTTTTAACAGTCAGGGGGTATATGACGGCTGAAATTCCCAGAATTAGTAAAATATTGATGATATTGCTTCCTAATATATTCCCCAAAGCGATATCCGCGGTTCCTTTTATTCCGGCTAAAATATTAACCACGAATTCCGGCATTGAAGTGCCAAAAGCCACGATAGTTAAGCCAATGACAATGGCGGAAATTTTCATTTTTTTAGCCAATGAAGAAGCGCCGTCAACCAGCCAATCAGCGCCCTTGATTAAAAGAATAAAACCAATAACAAATAAAAAATAAGTTAAAATCATATTTTAAAAATATTATTCATAACGCAAGGCCTCCATCGGACTTTTTTGAGCGGCTTGTTTGGCCGGATAAAGACCAAAAATCAACCCGACAAAACCGGCTACGCCCAAACCAAGAAAAATCGCCGGCAAAGAGATAATAAAATCCCAACTTGCGCCAACAATTCTGACTAAAACCAAAGAGGCTAAATAAGAAAAGCTTATTCCTAAAACAATACCGACAGCTCCTCCAAGGACAGTTAAAATTATTGATTCAATTAAAAATTGAACTAAAATGTTTTTACTGGTTGCTCCAATGGCTTTACGCAAGCCAATCTCGCGCGTCCTCTCGGTTACCGAAACTAACATAATATTCATAATGCCAACTCCGCCAACCACCAAAGAAATAGCCGCAACCGAAGTTAATAAAATTGTTAAAACATTGGTGATTAATTTTATTCTATCAATCATATCGCTCTGCGCGGTAATGCTAAAATCATCATCCTCAGGAGAATCAATACCATGTAAATCTCTTAAGGTGATTTTTATATCTTCTATCATTTTGGGCACCGCCTCTTCATCTTTGGCTCTCAAATGAAGTTCTTGATAATAATCAATTCCTAATAAATATTTTTGCGCTGTGGTATAAGGAATTATTACCATTTTATCCAAACTAAACATTGAAATTTGTCCACTGGGAGGAAGCACTCCTATAATTTTAAAAAGCTTATCTTTAATTTTGATTTTTTCTCCAATAACTCGTCCTGAAGCAAACATCTCGTCCTTGACCTCGCTACCGATTATTGCCACGCTAGATAAAGATTTTATGTCATCGTCGGTAAAAAACTCTCCTTCTTCCGGATAAACATCAAACAGTTTTCCCACCCAATCAGCCGTCCAACCAATAATCGTCGGCTTATAAGTATCTCCCTGATAAGAAATATTTCCCGGAACTATTAAAGACGGGGTGATATCCATTAAATCAGGAACATTATTTTTATTTTGTAATGCTTTTAATTCACGATCTTTGATTGAATCCGCAAAAAGTGTGTCTATCATATCTTGCGGACCTTTAATTTGTTTTCCCGGATTTACTTGAACAAAATTACTGCCCATTGTTTCCACTTGGGACAATATTAAAGATTCTCCAGATTGCCCAATGGACATAATTAAAATAATTGAGCTGATACCGATAACAATACCCAAGATGGTTAAAAATGATCTTGATTTATTTATTTTTAATCCGAATAAAGCGGCCTTAAAAATATATTTAACGTTCATAAATTATTACTTAATAAATTCTTCGTCAACAAAATGGCTGTTCAAAACCAATTTATCGCTCTCTATTTTCCCGTCTTTTAATTTAATAATCCTTTTAGCGCTTTCGGCCGTATATGTTTCATGGGTGATTAAAATAATAGTGTGACCTTGATTATTAAGCTTTTGAATCAAACTCATCACAACTTGTCCTGATTTTGAATCAAGGTTCCCGGTTGGTTCATCGGCAAAAATGACTTGCGGATCATTAACTAAGGCGCGCGCAATAGCCACTCTTTGTTTTTCTCCGCCGGAAAGCTGTGATGTTTCGTAGTCTTTTCGACTGAGCAGACCAACTTGTTCAATCGCTTTTAAGGCCATCTCCTCCCACAAAGATTCTTTGATCTCAGAATAAATTAAAGGCAATTTAACGTTTTCTAAAACAGTCGTTCGCGGCAAAAGATTAAAAGACTGAAAAACAAATCCCATTTTTTTGTTTCTGATACCAGCAATCTCGGTTAGAGAATATTCTTTGATTGTCTTATTGTCAAAAAAATAATTACCACCGGTTGATTCGTCCAGAAAACCCAAAATATGAAGCAGGGTTGACTTGCCGGAACCGGATGGACCCATAATGGCGACAAATTCTCCCGATTCAATATCAAAAGAAACTCCGCACAAGGCTGGAGTTTTTGTTTCTCCGTCGTTATAAATTTTTTCCAAATTTTCCACTCGAATCAAGGACATAAAAATTCTTAAGGCATAATAATTTTATCTCCTTCGCTCAAACCGCTTAAAATTTCTATTCTCCCATTGGAGCCTTTTAGTCCGGTTTTTATTTCCACTTCTGAAATTATTTCTTTGCCGGACGACTCATCAACGAATTTAACAAATTTTTCTCCACCATTATCGGACTTGCTGATAATGGCGCGGCTGGGAATAGCCAAAACTCCGATTTTTTCTTCCGTTAAAATATTTATATCGGCT
>Ga0066637_10000933_pt1 | contig 18423 bp, 18 predicted proteins | sample CryGeyCG2014_020_FD_62737 | JGI IMG/M metagenome (GOLD analysis project Ga0066637, IMG submission 62737) | Groundwater microbial communities from aquifer - Crystal Geyser CG08_land_8/20/14_0.20 | ecosystem: Environmental > Aquatic > Deep subsurface > Groundwater | place: USA: Utah: Grand County...
GTTCCCGAAAACGACCCATCAACCCTATTTATTTCCGCTGGAATGCACCCACTGGTCCCATTTTTACTGGGAGAAGCTCACCCCGCCGGCAAAAGACTTGTTAGCGTTCAAAAATGCCTACGGACCGAGGATATCGATCGGGTAGGCAATAATTACTACCACACTTTTTTTGAAATGCTTGGCAACTGGTCGCTTGGAGATTACTTTAAAAAAGAAATGATTCCTTGGAGTTATGAATTCTTGACTAAAGAGTTAGGAATTGACCCTAGTAAACTCAATATCACCGTCTTTGCCGGAGATGAAAATTCTCCAAAAGACGAAGAGTCCGCCGAAATCTGGCAGAAAGTAGGCATTCCTAACGAAAGAATTTTTAACTTGGGAAAAGAGGACAACTGGTGGGGACCGGTCGGTAAAACGGGTCCGTGCGGACCGGATACCGAAATGTATATCGATACGGGTAAGGAAAGGTGCGGAAAAGATTGCAAACCGGGCTGTCATTGCGGCAAATATATCGAATTTTGGAATGACGTCTTTATGCAATACAACAAAAAAGAAGACGGAAGTCTAGAACCATTAGAACACACAAATGTTGATACCGGTATGGGGGTTGATCGTACAAGCGCAATCTTGGAAGGTCATATGGATGATTATAAGACTGAAAACTTCCTTCCCATCATTCATAAAATCGAGTCGCTTACCGGTAATAAATATGGGGAAGATGAAGAAATCACAAGATGCATTAGAATAATTGCTGATCACATCAGGTCCGCTGTTTTTGTCCTTTCTGAAGGAGTTATTCCGTCAAACAAAGACAGAGGATACATCTTAAGAAGGTTAATCAGAAGAGTAGTTAGATTTGGCAAAAAATTATCTATAGATAAGGATTTTACTAGCGATATCGCCAAAGAAGTTATTCAGATTTATGAGAAAGATTATCCGGAAATAAGCCAAAATAAGGAAATTATTCTTTCTGAACTTCAAAAAGAAGAACATAAATTTTCTTCTACCTTAGATCGAGGAGCAAAAGAATTTGAAAAAATCGCTACCAAAGAAGCGCAAGGAAAAATTGTAACTGCGGAAGAAGCTTTTAATCTTTATCAATCTTTTGGATTTCCTATCGAAATTACGGAAGAACTGGCCAGTGAAATTGGGTTTTCCGTTGATACAGATGGCTTTGAAAAATTACTAAAAACCCATCAGGAAAAATCTCGCGAGGGACTAGAAAATAAATTTGTTGGCGGATTAAGCGATCATTCAGAGATTTCCACAAAATACCATACCGCCACCCATCTTCTTCAGTCCAGTTTAAGAAAAGTGCTTGGAGAACATGTATCTCAAAAAGGAAGCAATATCACGGGCGAAAGGCTTCGTTTTGATTTTTCCCATCCAGAAAAAGTAACGGATGAGCAACTAAAAGAAGTCGAAAAGCTTGTAAATTCTTGGATTAATTCTAATTTTCCGATAGAGCAGGAAGTAATGACTTTGGAGGCGGCAAAAAAGTTAGGCTCTCTCGCTTTTTTTGGTGAAAAATATGGTGATCAGGTCAAAGTTTACACCATCAAAAATCCAAAGACCAACGAAGTTGTTTCTAAAGAGGTTTGCGGCGGACCTCACGTTAAAAACACCTCAGAGATTGGCGAAATTAAGATAATCAAAGAAGAAGGAGTAGGGGAGGGGGTAAGAAGAATTAAAGCTATTGTATCTTAACCTCAATTACACGGTCTCCTGAACGACCGGATGAATCGGTCGCCGTCACTTTTACAGAATGTTTCCCAGAGAGTCCACCCGAAACATTAAATTCTTTTTCCCCCGATAGCTTATCCGACCCATTCCCCGAAATTTGCCCGATCATCACGTCATCTAAATAGAACTTCAGGCTTTCTATCGCGTATGGAGCATAGGCAGTCACCGAAATGGAAAATGTCGAAGGTACCGTGTCTTCATTACGATGATTTGTAAATTCAACCAAAGGAACTCCGCTTTCACTAAAGTTTCCATTCTCATCAAAATATAGTTTTGATTTCTCTGTCGGCGGAAAAACATTCTGATATTCCGCTGAATGTTCATTTATCCAAGCGTCTGTAAATGGTTGCCACTCAGGCTTTAGTTCCTTTAAAACGACAAACCATTTTTCATCGTATTTATTAGCTTTAACGCAAATCGAGGTCGCTAATTTTCCGTCCGGTTGGCAGATTTTTACAATTTTATGAACGGAAGATTCGTTTTTTGGTTCCGTTCCTTTAACAAAAATTTCGGTCTTTGTGTCACGTCCGGCAATTGGCAGTTCCCCGGAAATTTTATCAACGCTCATTTCAATAATATCCGAAGGCCTTTCAAAATTTTCCATTGGCTTTTTCTTTAAAAACTCGATCATTGCGTTATGCCATATTGGCGCCGCTCCGGTTACACCGGAAGCGAGACTTTGGCTCATCTCTTTCCCATCATTGTTTCCCACCCAAACGGCAACTGTAATCGATGGTGTATACCCAACGCACCAGTTATCTTTTTTGTTATCAGTGGTTCCCGTTTTTACCGCCACTTGACGATCTCCAACCTTTAAAGGACTATACAACCCAAAGGCTTCCGATCGAGCGTTGTTATCAGACAAAATACTAGAAATTAGGTAAGCTTGAGAAGCCTTAAGCACTCGTTTCCCGGGAGTTTCTCGCCATTCTTGTAGAATTTTACCTTGGGAGTCAGAAACCTTTAGTAGAGGCACTGGATCGTGTCTTAAACCCCCAGAAGCAAAAGTAGAGAATGCAACCGCCATGTCAATTGGTTTTACCTCTCCTCCGCCGAGGGTTAATGCCAAACCATATCTCTCCGGGTTATTAAGAGTGGTAATTCCTATTTCATGAGCAGTGTCAAGAAAAGCGGGAATTCCAACAAGATCAAGCACCTTAACCGCAGTAACGTTAATTGAGTTTGCAAGGGCGGTTCGAAAAGACAACGGCCCTCGAAACTTTCCATCATAGTTTACCGGGGTGTAAGGAGGAGAGCCGGGCTGACCGGCAAAGGTTGTTTTCGCGTCAACGATCATCGTGGCCGCCGTATATCCTTGTTTAAAGGCGGTCACATAAGTAATCGGCTTTATGGAAGAACCCGGTTGGCGCTCGGCTAAAGCGACATTATATTTTCCATCGTAATCTTCCGCAAAATAATCTTTGGATCCGACCATCGAAAGAATTTGGCCGGTTCTTGGGTCCATTGCCACAAGCGCTCCGTTTCCGACGAGGAGCGATTTTGCCTTTTCCACTTCCTCCGCCACAATTTTTTGGGCTGTCTCTTGCATCTCTAAATCTAAAGAAGTAATCACCTGCAATCCCCCTTTTTCCACCAAGTCCTCCCCATACCTTTCCGCAAGAAGCTCTTTGACATACATCACAAAATGAGGCGCTTTAATGTCGGAGCCATAAGAAGAATATTTCAATTCCTCGTTTTTGGCTTCCTCGCTGTCAGTTTGAGACAGGTATTGGTGATTTCCGCTGTTGTCAATCCAACCTTTTTCTTTCATCAAATAAATCACGTAACTTTGACGATTTTTGGCATTTTCCGGATTGGATCCAAAGGGAGAGTAATAGGATGGTCTTTGTGGAAGCCCGGCAAGAAGGGTCGATTCTCCAATTGTTAAATCTTTAGCGGATTTTCCAAAATACATTTCCGAAGCAGTCTCAATACCCCAAGCTTGACCGCCGTAAGGGACGCTGTTCAAATACATCTGAAGAATTTCATCTTTTGAATACGTTCTTTCTATTTGTAGGGCAAGAATAAACTCTTTTATTTTCCTAGGGATGGTCCGCTCTGTCGTTAAAAGGGAGTTTTTAACCAGCTGTTGAGTGATGGTCGAACCACCCTGAAGACCTTGCCCGGAAAGAGTATTTATAAAACCACGGGCAATCCCCGGAAGGTCGAATCCTTTATGGATATAAAACTCTGCGTCTTCAGTAGCTAAAGTCGCTTTAACAAGCCAAGGAGAGACATCCTCAAGCTTGACAAGAGTGCGATTTTTCTCACCGTATACGTCATAAAGAAGTTTGCCATTACGGTCAAAAATTTTAGTGGACAGTTCTCCAGGGCGAGAAGAAAGTTTGTCGGGGGAGGGGAGACTTTTAGAAACATAGCCTAAAATTCCGATTATGCCGAAAAAACCAGCAAAAATAAAAAATATCGCCAAAATCAAAAGACGAGACCCCCAACTGTAAAACTTTTGGCGATTGATGGATTTAAATTTAGCCGACATTTTTTGCCTCAATTTGTGAATATATTTTTTGTCCAATGTAACCACTTTTACATTATAAAGAGATTTTATAGAAAAAACAAAATATATGTTGGATACAAACTATTGACATAATTTTTGATCCAATCTATTCTCTAGTGAACATGAGGTATCTTGCAAGACACAAAAAATTATTCGCCGTTCTTGGGGCGATTGCTTCGATTTCGCTCGTCGCGAGCTCCATTATTCCTCTTTTCTTTAGATAGCTTTTTCTAAAATCCCCAAGCCTTATGCTAAACTACCTTTAAGCTATGGATCTTTTAAACCCAGTCACCGCGGTGCCGTTAATTGGCCCCAAAAACGAAAAATTGCTGGAGAAATTAAGCATTAAAACCGTTGGCGATCTCATCAACCACTACCCATTTAGATACGATGATTATTCCATAGTTAGAAAAATCTCAGCTTTACGGGTCGATGAAATAGCGACTGTGATCGCGATCGTGGAAGATATTAAATTGATATTTACCAAAAGCGGTAAACGAATGGTAAAAGCGACCGTTACAGACGAGACGGGATCATTAGCAGTCACTTGGTTTAACCAACCTTATTTAATTAGAACAATCAAAAAGGGGGATAAATTAAGTTTGTCCGGAAAGCTTGGTTTTTTTGACCGTCACCGCGCCTTCATTTCGCCAGAATACGAGTTAGTAAGGAGCGAAAATACAATCCACACCGGGAGATTGGTTCCAATTTATCCGGAAACTAATGGAGTTAGCTCAAAATGGCTTCGTTCTAGAATTAACGCTCTTTTAAAAATACTACCGGAAATTGAGGATTATCTGCCAAGGGAAATAAAAAGAGAGAACAATTTCTGTGAGCTCGATTACGCCATTTCCGCCATTCATTTTCCTAAAAACGATAGGGAAGTGATGGTTGCAAAAAAAAGACTATCGTTTGATGAGTTGTTTTTAATGCAACTAAAAGCTTTTTTAAGAAAAGCAGAGTGGGAAAATAAAAAGGAGTCTGTCGCTATCAATGTATCGATACATAGAGACAAAATAGATTCGTTTATCAAGGGGCTGCCTTTTAAGCTCACCAATGCCCAAAAAAGATGCGTTAACGAAATCTTAGATGATCTTGAAACCAATAAACCAATGAATCGCCTTCTTGAGGGAGACGTTGGCAGCGGAAAAACGGTGGTGGCTGCGATTGCCATTTATGTAAGCCACCTATCAAAAGCAAAATCATTGTATATGGCGCCGACGGAAATTTTAGCTAATCAGCAATATTTAAGTCTTAAAAAATATCTTGAACCTTATGGAATTAAGGTTACCTTAATTACAGGTAGTAAGAAAGACAAAGAGGAAGGAGATGTCACCGTCGGTACCCACGCCCTGCTATTTAAGAGGGAAAATTTTGATAATTTGGGATTAATTGTCATCGACGAACAACATCGCTTCGGGGTCGGACAAAGAGCGGAATTAACCCAAAAAACCACCGCCGAGAATGCCCCCAATATCCTGACCATGACTGCCACTCCTATCCCAAGAAGTTTAACTCTGACAATTTGTGGAGATTTAAGCCTCTCCATAATTGATGAAATGCCAAAAGGTAGAAAACCGGTAAAAACTTGGTTTGTCCCCAAGGAAAAAAAGAAATCGTCTTATGAGTGGATTCGGAAAAGAATTAGAGAGGGAGAACAGGCATTCATTATCTGTCCGTTCATAGAAGAATCTGAAATAGAGACTTTAAAATCGGTCAAAGCAGTTAAGGTTGAGTTTGAAAAGTTAAGTAAAGAAATTTTTCCTGACCTAACTCTCGGACTTTTGCATGGGAAAATGAAATCAAAAGAAAAAGATGTCGTAATTACTGATTTTAAAAACAAAAAATACCATATTTTGGTTTCCACACCGGTAGTTGAGGTAGGAATTGATATCTCAAATGCCACCATTATGGTTATTGAGGGAGCAGAGAGGTTCGGATTAGCCTCGCTTCATCAGCTCCGTGGGCGGGTGGGGAGGGGAGAAAAACAATCGTATTGCCTACTTTTCACTGATATTTATCAAGGAATAATCGCGGAAAGAATGCGAGCAATGGAAAAATATCAAGAAGGGATAAAGTTAGCCGAAATTGATATGCAAATTCGAGGGCCGGGTGATATATACGGAGAAGAACAACACGGGTTTATGAAACTTAAAATTGCAAGCTTATATAATACAGAAATGGTAAAATTAACCAGAGAAAACGCGGAGGAATACTTTGCAAAACTTGATGATTACCCGCTTCTTAAAAGTAAAATAACCGAGCAATCTAAAAATGTGAAGCCAAATTAAAATGCGTATTATTACAGGTATTGTTGGCGGCAGAACAATCAAAGTCCCAAAAGACACCCGACCGACCCAAGAAGCGGTCAGGTCAGCTGTTTTTTCAATTCTTGGTGAGACCATAGTTAAAGCAAAATGCCTAGATCTTTTTGCGGGAAGTGGGGCTTACGGCCTCGAAGCTCTAAGCAGAGGAGCAAAATCCTGTGACTTTGTTGAAGTTTTAAGAGATAGTGCCGAGATAATTAAAGAAAATATTAACTCGCTAAATTTTCAAGAGATGGCAATCATAATTCAAAAAGAGGGTATAAAATATATTGGAAACACGGAAAACAAATACGATCTAATATTTGTCGATCCTCCTTATGAAAAGAAAGAGGTAAAGTACTTGATAAATCAGTGTGGACAATCTCTAAATAAAGATGGGATAATTGTGTACGAGCACGCAAAGGAAACCAAAATACCGATCAATATCTTAGGGGTAGAACTTATTGACCAAAGACTATATGGAGGAACGGCAGTTTCATATTTTCGGAAGGCTGCGTCTTGACAATATAGTGTATTCACATTATTATACAGCCCGTGCTAAAATAACAGGATTATGGGAGCTTTACCGAAACGCAGAATTTCAAAAGGCAGACGTGATAGAAGACGGCTTAAAAGTAAGCTTGTTCCGGTTTTGACCGTAAAATGCCAAAAGTGTGGTAAAGAGAAGCTTCCCCACCGCGTATGCAAAAACTGCGGAACGAAGTGAAGCATCAAATAAAATACGTTGACTAATGCCCGAAGAAAGCACACCTACAAGCGAACAAAAAGATATTCGACACGAAGCGCGACGAGTCGCTTTAGGAGCCCTTTTTAGCGAGTCTTTTCTTTCTGCTAATATCGCCTCCAACATCGATTTATCCGCCGAATTTTTAGGAGTTGCAGAATTTGACCGAGAGTTGGCTCAAAAAATTATAAGTGGGGTTGTTGCAACCCGCCCCGAAATTGATAAAATTATTCAGGTGGCAGCGCCCGATTGGCCAATAGTTCAAGTAGCCAAGGTAGACCTTAATTGCATTAGAATCGCCGTTCTTGAGCTTTCAAACGTCAAAAGTGTTCCTCCCAAGGTTGCCATTAATGAAGCGGTAGAACTGGCAAAAGAATTTGGTTCAGAAACTTCTGGAAGCTTTGTTAATGGAGTTCTCGGCACCATCGCGGAAAAATTGAAACTCGATATTTAATCAGAAAATTATGACGGAAGACTTTTTTAATACCATAAAGGGGATTATTGCAAAAATCGCAGGCGCGGATGAAGAAACTATTACTCAAGAGGCAGATTTTTCTAAAGATCTCAATCTCGATCCAGTCGAAAAAGCGGAAGTATTTGCCTCTGTTTTAGCCCATTACAATGTGGTAATCGACCAAGAAGAGCAGGCCAATATAAATCGAGTGTCAGAATTAATCGATGCAATCACCGATAATTTGCCATAAATGGACATCAAAAAAATTGAAAAAATACTTGGTATAAAAGTTATGCAAGAAAAGCTCTTTGAAGAGGCTTTTACCCACCGCTCCTACTTAAACGAACACGAAGAAAAGGAATTATCTTCAAACGAAAGGTTGGAGTTTTTAGGCGACGCGGTTCTTCAGTTTCTATCTTCAAAATTCCTTTTTCAGAAATATAAAGATATCCCAGAAGGCGATTTGACCAACATCAGAGCCGCTTTAGTTAGGACGGAATCTTTGGCGGAGGAATCTAAAAGACTTAATTTCGGAGAATTTCTTTTACTTTCAAGGGGAGAGGAAAATTCAAACGGTAGAGAGCGAGAATATATTCTTGCCAATACTTTTGAAGCCGTGCTCGGTGCAATTTACTTAAACAAAGAGAATATCGAGATTTGCGAAAAATATCTTGCCCGGAATCTTTTTTACAAAACCGAGAAAATTGTGGAAAATAAGGAATTTAAGGATTTTAAAAGCTCTTACCAAGAGTATACCCAAGAAAAATTCGGGGTGACTCCAATCTACAAAGTAATTGATGAGTGGGGGCCAGACCACAGCAAGAACTTTAAAGTTGGAGTTTACCTTGGAGAGGAACTAAAAGGGGAGGGGGTTGGTGGAAGCAAACAAGAAGCGGAGCACGAGGCTGCAAAATCGGCCTCGAGTATGTTATAATCCTAACCACTATGGTAAAAATAAGATTAATTAGAACCGGAAAAAGAAATAACCCAACTTATCGATTGGCAGTTTTGGATCATCATGCCAAAGCCAAAGGAACTGATCCAGTAGAGATAATCGGGTTCTTTAATCCGTCTTTAAAAAAAGATTTTTTTAAATATGATCAAGAAAGGTATAACTACTGGACCAAAGAGGGCGCTCAAGCCACAAAGTCAATTATTGACTTAATTAATGGAAAATATAAATACGAAAAATACGCTCCTAAAAAGGCTGGATCTAAAGAAGAAGAGCCTAAACAAATCATCGAAGAAACTAAACCTACTGAAATAGCGCCAACTGAAACAACTGTAAGTGCTTAAAGGGGGTGAATTATTTAAAATGAAAGAACTTTTAGAATATATTGTCAAAAACATCGTTTCTAAACCAGACGCGGTTAAGATCGACGAGCAAAAAACCGCCGACGGCGTTCTTCTAAATCTAACTGTAGACAAAGAGGATATGGGTGTCGTAATCGGCAAGGAGGGTCGAATTATTAGAGCAATCAGAAGCCTCGTCAGAATTAAAGCGATTCGCGATGGCGTTAGGGTTGACTTGGAACTTCTAGAACCAGAAGGGGGAAAATTTGAACATAAAGAGGAACCGACGCCCGGTGTAGAGGAAGCGGTAGCAGAAGAAGTAGCCGGAAACAAGCCGGAGGTTGTGGAGAAGGAAGAAAAAAAGCCAGTCAAGAAAGAAACTAAGAAGAAATCCAAATAAACCGCTGGCTCACTTAAAAACATCCCCCTCAGTTTGTCGGGGGTTGTTTTTTTTGTATCTCTATTAACTTGTATTGATAAAAATTGTACTAAGGTTTAAACCTATGTACAATTACTGACTATAGTATACTGAATTATTTACTAGTCTAGTTCTTTAGTAGAATTAGAAATATGAAAATTGACATCTTAACTCTTTTCCCAGAAATGTTTGAAGGGCCTTTTGATTATTCGATAGTTTCTAGGGCAAAAGAGAAAAATTTAATAGAAATAAATTTACATCAATTAAGAGGCTGGTCGAAAGAAAAACATCAGCAGATCGACGACCGACCGTTTGGGGGTGGGGAAGGTATGGTTTTAATGCCAAAGCCGCTTTTTGAGGCGATTAAGGACTTAAAAAAAAGTAATAAAAGTGCAAAAGTTATCCTCCTGTCTGCGAAGGGAAAAACCTTAAATCAGGAAATGATTAAAAAGTTATCAACAGAGAGGGGGTTAATCTTAGTTTGCGGACACTATGAGGGGGTGGACGAGAGAATAATTGAAATGCTCGTGGATGAAGAAATATCCATTGGTAACTATGTTTTAACCGGAGGAGAAATACCAGCAATGGTTCTTACGGATGCGATCGCCCGTTTAATCCCGGGAGTGCTAATAAAAGAAAATGCCACCAAAAATGAGTCCTTTTCTTTAAAAGACGAGGCGGATAAACCGCTCCTTGAATATCCCCAATACACTCGCCCCGCCGATTTTATAGGCAAAAAAGTCCCCAGTATTCTCCTTTCGGGAAACCATGAGGAAATAAGAAAGTGGAGGATGCAAAAAGCAAAAGAATTAACTTCTCGAAAATAAGCCACAAAAATCTATTCGAAGGGGTTTTCTTTTCCAACCGCACTCTCCGAAGGAGAGACGACATAAACATCAAGCTTCGAAACTTGCTCAATAATCGATTCCACCTCAGGAGAGGTTAGAGAAAAAGTAATTGGTTCCGAAGGGTCAAATTCAGAATCCTCGGGAAAATAAAAAGATATCAAACCTACATTACAAAGAAGAGAATCCTCTGCCATCCCTTCTGTATCTCTATCCGGTGAGTATTTAAAGCTATCCGCCAACACTATTCGCGATGCGTTCTCCAATTTCTTCAAAAACGATTGGATATCATCATACCTTCCCGAAAAAGCGGCTTGAATAGAAACTTCTTCCAGAATGGCTGTCTTAACTACCGGGGTTGCTTCGACTGCTTCTTGCTCTTCAAGTTCCGTAGAAGCCACTGGGGCGGGAACGGCCTTCTTGGTGGAAGTGCTCGTAAATTGCAAAGATTCAATCGCAAGCCCAGAGGAACTGGCAATGTTCTCAACCTCGGTCATAAGACCAGGAACGTCCACTTCCGAAGGCAAAGCGTGAGAAACCTGATCGTAATTTTGGTTAATTACCTGCTCATATGGCTTTAAAGTGGTTTTAAGAGTATTTACCTTAAGGGAAACTTGCCGAAGGGCTTTCTCGCTCTCCTTCTTTGATTTTGAGAGTTCAGAAAAGGAGTTAAGTTTAGGAACTCCAATAAGAAGTATTAAAAGAAACCCGACAAGGAAAAAACCCAACGGTAAAGCATAATCCGTTAACTTCTTTTTCTGGACAGGATCAAGTTTTACTTCTGATTTTTTTGAAAAAATCATAATTTTCAACAAAACTACAATTTCTTTAATGCATCGGGCTTTAAAATGACGGTAAGAGTAAACTTAGTCTGCCCAGTTTGCCTATCCGTACTTGCGGATGGACCAAGCACTTTATCCACAAAATCCGCATCCGAGGCGAGCGACTCCATAAACTTAGCGATCGACAGGTAACCTTGGGTACTTCCGGAAAGGTTTATTTCTGTGGGAGAGACCTCAAAAAGCTCACTCAAAACGACTTCTTCCGCCGTTAATTCTTTAATTTTTGAAAGGAGTTTGGAAAAATAAAGACGCTTACCAAAAACGGTGGTTAAATTTTTCGTTTTTACTTCAAAGGAACGAACTTTTACCTCTAAGTCCTTAAGGGAAGCAAGTTCTTGCGTCATTGCCTCCTCTTTCTTTTTGATCGCGTTAACTTGCCTGATAACAATTGTTTCGTAAATAAACGCGCCCGAGACAAAAAAAACGCAAAGGACAAAAAAAACAAGAGAAAGGACACTCAAAGAACTCGTAGTCCTCGCGCTTTCACGATCCTTTACCACTTCCTGTGGAACCAAGTTCAAACCGTTTTTGGGCATGTTTGTCAAAACTTTACGAAATTAACCTTTAAAAAAACATTTCCTCACCCGCACTCAATCTCGGAATAATTAAAACACATTGTCAAATTTCTTTCAAGGCCAACCCGGCGGCGACCGCAAAGTTCGCGCTACCAGGAGAAATTTTAGATGCGGAAAAGGTTCCCGGAACGTCAATCTTTTTCCAGCAATCCGCAAGTTCGGCTTCAATTCCTATTTCTGTGGCAATATAAGCCAAAACACCAGGAAGAAAGGCGGTCCCACCGCTCAAAATTAAGCGGCGCACTGGAGTACTTTGATTTCGAGAAGAAAAATAGGCAATTGATCGTTTAACTTCGGATAGAGTCACATCAAAAATTGGTTTTAGCGTTTTTGCAATTCTTCCTTCAAGAAAAGATGAGTCTAGGCCGTAGCTTTTCTTATATTCTTCCGCTTGGTTAATATCAAATCCCAAATCTTGCGCAATTGCCCGAGTCAAGGCCACCCCACCAGAGGAAATACTTCGAGTAAAGCGAATGCCACCAGAGTAAACAATTGCAAGATCGGAGGTAACCGAACCAATATTTAGTAGGACGGTCGCAAATCCCGCCTTAAGATCAGGTTCGAAAAGCAAAGAACGAACAAGAGCCATCATTTCCGTCTCTACCCCAACAACTTCTAAATGCGCCTTTTTCAACACTTTAATAATTTTTTCGACGTTTTTCTTCTGAGAGGCAACCACAAAAACATCAATTTTTCCCGGATCGGCAAGAGATTCCCCCAAAACTTCAAAGCCAATACTCGCTTCTTTTGCAGGTACGGGAATATACTGTTCGCTTCCTAGCTCGATCGCTTTTTTGATTCCCTCAACATCCATTTTTGGAAAAGGAATAATCTTTGTAAAGACGGATGATTCGGGTAAAGAGATCGCTGTTTGATTCGTAGAAACTTTATGATCGGAGAGAAAGTTGGCAATATAGGTAGAAAAAGCGCTTTCCGCCTCCGGAGTTTCCGTAAAAATTGATTGAGACGGGGAAGCGACCGCGCCAAAACCAACCAAAGTGGGCAGTTTTTTCTTCTCAATTTCTACAAATTTTACGCTGTAATTACCCAAGTCTAGGCCGAGCAGATTCATACTTTTACATTGTTGCAGAATTAAACCAGCTTGTAAACCCTGTCTCCTTCGCGAGTTAACTGGTCCACTTTAAGACCGACAGATTGCCCTTTTTTAGCAGATTGGATTGGCATCTTATCAATCTGCATTGAAAAAACTTCCTGTTCAAAATCGGTCGTCGATCCAACGATATGAATTTTTTCACCGGTTTTAACTTCGGTAGTAACGTCCAAAACCGCCACCCCAATTTTTGGAAAAAAGTGGGAAATGCTACCCACCTCAATTTCTTCTTGTTCCATAAGTTTTCCACCTCCTTTAGGTTAACTCCGGTCTTTCAACTTCTTTCATTACCTTTCCGATTTTCATTATCCCAAACTTAGTATACAAGAAAATTAACATCGAACTCAATATAATTGATAGCATAGAGAGGCCCCCAGATACAAAAACGGAAGTAAAAAAAATACTTATTGAAACAACCACCGGAATAAACTTTGCGTATGGCTCAATATAGCCATTTATCGTTTCCATTGCTTTAGCGGTCGTTTCCGGCACCAATCCTGATAAATCAACCCTGCCTTCCTCCGAAATTTTTGCGTTACCAAGGTTTGCCCCTCTAAGAAGTTCCGTTTCTTTTGAAAATTGGGCACCAACATATTTTTCCAACTCTTTGTAAAACATTGAAGTTAAAGAGTTTATTTGCTTTTCCGGTAATTTAAAACCGTTTTTTTCAATTACCGGTTGATAAACAAAATAAAAGTTGACCGCAATGACAAGAGCCAAGAAAAAAACCATCTTTTTTCCACTGCCATGCAAAATTGCCACTTTGTCAAAGGCGACGTACCGATCAAGGTTTCCTCTTACCATATAGGAAAATATAAAAAGGCCGACAAGTAACATTAAAGCAGATAGAAATCCCACCAAATTAAAGGAAAAACTCCCTGTCATATAAAGAAAAATTAGAGAGATGAAGTAGATCAGCATTTTTCCAGTTTCTTTAATGAAAAGGGCAAAAATTCCCGTAAAAGAAAGAAAAACAATCACTGAAATAGCAAGAATTAGAAAGGCTTTATAAATGTTACCACTGGAAAAACGGATGGCACGATCAAGATTATAGACCGAAAGGCCAAATATAAGACCGCAGAGGGGTACTGGCAAACTAACAATAAGAGCAGAAACATTCATTGACCGTAGTATAATATAAATTTTTAATTTTGATAACTTTTAGTTCCTGGCCCTGCCTATTCTGTATTTGATATACAAGAAAACTAAGTGAGATCATAACACTGTGGCGCAGCCACGTTTATTTTGGCGATCATGATTTTTACGTGGTGGGCCTGTCTGGACTCGAACCAGAGACCTTTGCAATGTCAATGCAACGCTCTAACCAGCTGAGCTACAAGCCCGTTAGAAAGCGTTAGCGATCCTGAGCTTACGCTTTCTTACGCCACGTTGAAATTGCGAAGCAATTCCTTACGTGGCACAATGGAGTACATTTAACTACTACTTCGATCACTTCCCAATAACCTTATCAATTATCCCGTATTTTTGGGCCTGATCGGCCGTCATATAGAAATCTCGATCAATATCCTTAAGAACGGTTGACTTCTTTTGCTTTGTGTGTTTAGCAATTATTTCCGCGTACAAATCTTTAAGCCTAAGGATCTCTTTGGCGTCAATTTCGATATCGCTCGCTTGACCACCCGCCTGACCGATGGGTTGGTGAATATGGATAAGAGAGTGAGGGAGACTCATTCTTTTTCCGGGAGTGCCCGCCGCAAGAAGTAGGGTTGCCGCCGACGCCGCTGTTCCAACCGCAATTGTCTGAATTTCCGGCTTTAGGGCAATAATTGTGTCATATATCGCTAGACCGGCATAAGCAGAGCCGCCCGGACTATTCACGTATATTTTAATATCTTTTGTCTCGTCTTCTGATTGAAGAAACAAAAGTTGGGCAATAATCGTATTCGCCATCGCGTCATGAATCGGACCGGTCACAAAAACAATCCGATCTTTAAGAAGTCGGCTATAAATATCATACGCCCGCTCAAAACCGCGGTTATCGCTATCAACCACGATTGGAACTAATTGTGAGTAAGAATCTTCATCCATAGTTTTTAATTTTCAATTTACAATTTACAATTTTCAATCAATTTACAATGACCCAATGACATAATTTTCAAATTGAATAATTGAAACATTCATTGAAAATTGGTGCTTGAAAATTGAAAATTTGCGCCAATTAAAAAATCAAGTAATTAGCTTATCTATTACTTTCTGTTTCGCCAGCACTGACTTAATATATGCCTTCTGCTCCGGTTTTTCAAGTTCTTCCCTGGTTTTTTCATCCGGGGTTGCTTCAATCGCCTTTTTGATTTCCTCCTCTGTCACTTCAACTTTTTCTTCCGTAATCAGCTTACCAAGAATAAATTCGAGCCTAAGGTTCCTTTCCGCCTCTTCACTGTATTCCGCCCTTAAATCCTCCGGCTTTTTGCCAATTGAAGAAAGGTAACGATCAATTGTTAGCCCAAGGCGCCCAAGTTGATCCAAAAATCTAGAGAGCATTCTTTCTACCTCTTCATTAACTAAAACTGGGGAAAGATCTACTTCTGAGCATTCGTTTAAGGCTTTAAGAGCAACCTCGACCCGATCATCTCCGGTTTCTTTTTCCCCTTCTTTTGCCGAAATTGGTTTTCCATCCGCCCCCAAAATTTCCGTCTTTTTAATCTTTGAAAGCACCTCTTTGACCTTGTTTTTATAATCTCCTATTTTGACTTCAGGAATCGTGGCCACCTCCGCTTCATATATAAAATCTTTACCTTTTTCAAATTGTTTGATCATTATCTTTGGAGAAGAAATCGCGTAGATATGATGTTCCGAAACCGCGGAACGAAAGCTTTCTGGCAGAATATGGTTAATTACTTCACCATTTAATTTTCCTTGATCAATTTTTTCTTCCACCAGTTTCTTAGGGGCGTTGCCCTTTCTAAAACCAGGAAGCTCCGCTTCATCAACAAAATGGTCAAGCACGTGGTTAAACTCCTCAAGCACTTTGTCCGAGGTAACCGTCACCGTTATTTTTAAGGTCGATTTTGGTAGTTTTTCTACATTTACTTGCATAGGTGTTTATTTTACCATAAATTCGTTTTTTTGTAGTTGCGGGATCCTATCCCGCCAATTTCTTTTATAAAAAGAGAAACGGCTGGTACGTAGAGATCCTTTCGGAACTTGCGTATCAGCCGTTTGATGCTTAAGCTGAGTGGTGTGGGCTAACCTTCTCACTTAAGCTCTTTTGAGGGCTTTTGAGCACTCAAGATGGGTCGGGAGGTGGGCGTAAGGGCGATTAATCTTGCCCTTCAGGTCTTGCCCAATGATCTTCCTCCCGACCCAAACTGCTCTTACTGCGCGTAAGGGCAGTTTTTGCAGTCTCCATGCGAGCATTTCTCGCACTTCGACAATATTTCCGAGGGATCTGGCCTCGGGTTAACCGAAACGGTCATCTTCTTATTCATTTTTTTATCTCCTTCTTGGGTCTTCTTAGTTAGAGAGAACCTTTTACGTTTTTGAATCATTTGGACTGTGCCCAATCCAAAAGATTCCAGTTACTCTCTAACTCTTTTTCAGTTACACCAATACTATAACACATTTTAGGAGATTTGTCAAGACTATAGGGGATTGTATAAATAGAAAAAGAAAAAAGAAGGGGAGAGGCGATTGACTTAGTGGGCACATAGTCATGAACCGCCTCTCCACCCAAGAAAGGAGGGGAAAAAGGGAGAAGGCTCCCTAATTCCAAAAAGAAAGAAAAAAAGATGATTGCAGGAGATGGGAAGGGGGGACAACCCATCTCGAGGGCGACGCGGCGGGGGCCGTAATCACCAAGCCTTCCGGAAGGAGTTGAACCTTCAACTTAACGTAAAGCCTCTTTATTCTTTACGTAAAGCCACCAAAAACCGCGGAAAGCGACGAACGTTTTGAGCCAACTCTCTCTTGTACACAAATACCCCCTTTAATAATCGTTTTGAATTTTAGCAAATATTTTTTGAAAATGCAATCCACCTAAACTAGTGATTAAGTGAGGCTCCACGGCCATGAGGCCGTGGCTTCCTCCAATTTAGCAAACTCACATCGTGAGTTTGACGCTGCCGACGGATCGGCAGCGAGTTTGCTCCATCCACGGCTAGAAAGCCGTGGCTTTAAGCAAGGAAATTGTAAACTTGCTTGACATTTATATCTCCATTTATTTACAATCATTTTCAATATAATGATAAAAATCCTTGTAGTCGAAGACGATGAAACATTAAGAAAGATACTTAAAGACAAACTGACGCAAGAGGGGTTCACTTTGCTAACGGCAAAAGACGGCGAGGAGGGCTTGGAAGCTGCTTTAAAAAGCAAGCCTGATTTGATCCTTTTAGACGTTATTATGCCCAAAATGGATGGGGTAGATATGCTTAAGAAACTGCGAGAGGACAGCTTTGGAAATAAAGTTCCCGTCCTTCTGCTTACAAACGACGGTGATCCAGAGCATATAAAAGAAACATTAAAAGCTAACGCGACTGACTATTTAGTCAAATCAGATTGGAAACTTGAAGACATCGTCAATAAAATCAAAGAAACATTAAGGCTGTAGCTAGGTTTGTATGTCCGAACAAAACCTGCCCAAAAAGACAAACGCCAGCCATTAGTGAAGATGCGCCGACCAGTTCAGGGCCCTTTAAGGGGCTTCTTTTGGCGGCATATAAATCCATTGCGGACAATGTAAAATCAATAAAGATAACGAAGGCAATAATAATCTCTTATATTTTGTTTTTAGTTGTTGTTCCTCCCATCTTCATTCTAGTTTCTTTTCTTGTTTTTCCGTCAAAAACAGCCAGTTTTTTTAATTTCCAAATTAAAGATCAACAAGGTTTACTGCAAAGTCCACATCCTCAAGTGCTCGGAGAGGAAACCTCTGTTGAAAGTCGGGGCAATGTGCTTAGCGCTTATATCTCGGCCGTGCTTGAACCTCAAGCCGAAGCGGCGGTCAAAGCTCTAAGAACTATTAGTCCTAATACGGTCTCAGAAGTTATTCTTCCAACGGAGGAAATTAATTCGTATCAACCGACCCAAGTAGTTTCTACCCTTATTCCGGGACCCCAAGGTATCGAAGGCTCATCGGGTCCGCAAGGTCCAATAGGAACTGCGGGCTCGACTGGGGAAATTGGCCCCTCAGGTCCACAGGGACCCCAAGGTTCAACTGGCGCCGTGGGAACTCAAGGTGAATCAGGCCCTCAAGGTCTGCAAGGTATTCAAGGTCCGATTGGGTTAACGGGACCAACAGGAAGTGTAGGCGCCCTTAATCTTGGAGTGGGTTTATCGGGAAATATTTTAAACGGGGATTTATCTTTAGATCTCGATCCAAACACTATTTTCGGATTGAGTCCCGTAAATTTTTTAACGCCCAATATTTCACAATGGATTAACGATGCCGGTTACATAACTGACGGTAATGTTAATTGGAACAACACTTATGGCCTTATTACGTCCGAAACAGACACTCTGGCAAGTGTGACCGAAAGAGGAGCATTTACTGCTACAAGCTTAATTCTAGATGGCGGAATAACAACCACAAGTATAAATTCCGCTACGGGAAATAT
>Ga0066637_10000935_pt1 | contig 18418 bp, 19 predicted proteins | sample CryGeyCG2014_020_FD_62737 | JGI IMG/M metagenome (GOLD analysis project Ga0066637, IMG submission 62737) | Groundwater microbial communities from aquifer - Crystal Geyser CG08_land_8/20/14_0.20 | ecosystem: Environmental > Aquatic > Deep subsurface > Groundwater | place: USA: Utah: Grand County...
GTTTGCGAGAGCTATGCGCCCGCAGGCGCATTCAATCGCCTATCAAAGTGAGATAATATATGCGATGCTCGCTCCGAAGTTTCACCGCGAAGCGGGCGGTATTCTGCCAATTCACGATAACTCACTGGAATAGTTCTCCCGTTGTCTTTGCCCTGACGGGCTTCTCCGTCTTCAGCCTGTCAAGGGTGCTTTCAATGAAATCCTGTCGGAAGGAATCTCCGAGCTGCTCTTTTTCAAAAAACAATAATGCGGCCCTTACGGCTTCTGTTTTGCTTTCCGCGATTCCTGCCCGTATCATCCTGTCAACAATCTCTTCGGGCACTCCGCGCAGTTTCAGGGTAATGTTCATGTACATATTTAGTATGTAATACATATATAATTATTATGTTTGCTCGGGATTTGCAATCACAGCTCCCTGAACCCCTTCTTCCCGACAAGCACGGTCCGTTCGTATCTCACTCCAAACTTTCCATTTCCGCCATCTAATCCGTATGCAGCCGGCTCAATTGCAAGCACCATGCCAGGCAGGAGCCTCATTGGCTTGATTCTCCTGAAATTAGGGTATTCATGCACCTGGAGCCCTACCCCGTGGCCCAGGGAATGGGGCAGCTCCGGCAGCTTCCTCTTCCTGAAACAGGATTTGGCGAATTCATTCACATCCTTGGTATTCCTGAAATCAGGCGAATTGTCGATTATATCGTAAAATATGTTTTTCACTTCTTCATATGCCGCAAGCTCAGGTTTGCAATTGCCAGGAATATAGCATTCTGTCAGGTCAGAACAGTAGTTTCGCCAGCGTGCGCCCAGGTCAATGAGCGCTGGAAGCCTGCCTTTCCTGGTGTCAGTCGGCACTGAATGGGGAAATGTAGTGTGGATGCCGAATGCCACAATGGGCTCAAATGCGATATTCGCATGGTTCCTGGAAAAAAATTCAAGGAGCCAGAAATAGGCCTGCCGCTCGCTTTTGCCGCCAAGCTCAAGCTCTTTCAGCGCCTGTTTCGCCAGCTGCACCGCCTTCCGAATCAGCCGGATTTCCTCATTGTCCTTTACCATCCTCTGGAGCAGGAGCGTTTCAGAAGCATTGACCAGCTTCAGTTTCCCGAACCGCCGCAATGCAAGCCTGTTCCGTGTGCCTAATTTGTCAACCTCAACAGCCAGGGTGCTGATATGTTTTTTTTTCAAAATTTTCGAGACGGTTTCGGCCAATGCCCTTGATTTGTTTTTGTTCGCAGATGAGGGCGGCGGAGTCACGATCGCCCCAAATCCCTGGTATTCGGCATATTCGCGGGCCATCCTGCTGGTGATTATGGTTTCGGAATCCCGCGTGAGGAGATAGTATGAGCCGTCGACCGATGCGCCCGTGAGGTAATGGAAGTTGGGCTCGAACTGGGCGAACGTGCAGATGAGCACTGCCTCGTGTTTTTCAAGCAGCTCATTTTTTCTTTTCTTAAAGTCAAATCCCATATCCTGTTTCACACGGGTTTAAAATATATTTATTGCCCCCGTGAAATATACAGGTATCCTGATGAAAATCGCCATGTTAGGTCCATTTGAGCATCCTCCCAGGGAAGGCGGGGTTGAGCGCCATGTGCACTACCTTTCGGAAAACCTGGAGAAACTTGGAGTGGAGATTGAGCGGCATAGTTGGAAGGCAGGCAGCAGCAGTGCCGGCGTCTCCGGCATAACGAAAATCAGTTTGCCATGCCTGGGCGGATTGTTTGCAAAATCAGATGCTGATATCGTTCATTTGCATTCAACCGCAATAGTATTCTCTTTGTTGTCAGGGCTGGGCAAATTCAGAAAAAAATCTGTTGCCACCATCCATTCATTCTATCACCCTGAATATGAATCTTCATTTAGGATGAAAACCGTTGTGTCCGCATTGAAGCTGCCCTATGTGCTGGCATTGAAACGGATACCAAAGCACATTGCAGTAAGCGGTTTCATGAAGGATGAGGCTGCCGGTCAGGGCATAATTGATGCAGAGGTCATCCCTAACGGCATACCGTTTGCCGAATTGCAATCTGTCAGGCCAGCCGCCGAATACGAATCAGACGTTGTGTTTGCAGGCAGGTTCTCTGAGCAGAAAGGTATTTTTGATTTCATCGAGGCGCTTGGCAGCTCAAATTTGCGCGCGGCAGTGGCAGGCTATGGTGACCCATCCATCGAGAGGAAGATTGCAGGCCTATGCGGGAAGGCAGGCATCCGCTGCCACATCCGGCCAGCCACGGAAACAATGATGCAGGTAATCAAATCTGCCAGGGTATTTGCATTTCCCTCGAAATACGAGCCCTTTGGCATAGTGGGCCTTGAGGCGCTTGCACTTGGAAAGCCGGTTGTTGTCTACAAGCAATCCGGCGGCCCGCTTGACTATATACTGGATGGCGTGAATGGTTTGGCGATCGGTGCAAATCCAGGGGCATTGCGGCAGGCAGTCGCATCATTGCTGAAAAATGAAAGCATGCTGAAAAAGATGTCTTCAAATGCATCCGCGTCTGCAAAGAAATTTGATTGGGCGGACATTGCGCAGGAAACAAAGGCATTCTACGAAAAAATCAATAGTTAGTGGTTAGTCAGGTGCGGCCATCTAGATTTCAATGCCAATTGGAGTTTCCCGGCAGCCTGCCTGAAATAGGGGTCCTCAATATTCAGGTGCTCCTTCTCAAAAGTCGTTTCAGCCAGCCTGGCATTCTGCTCAAGGTTTGACAGTATCTTCTGGGTCTTCGCTACCCACTCATTCTTGTTTGCCGGGTCGGCAATCCATTCGGCAGGCAGGTAATCCGATGTGCCAACCCCCCTGGAGGCGAGCACTGGGGTCTGCGCGCTCAGCGCCTCCACCACAACAAACCCTATTGGGTCCCTGAAGGCAGGCTGGACCAGGAGCTTTGCATTTGCCAGATGGCCATAGATATCATCCGATTTCTCCACAAACTGGATTAGCTTGACATTCCCGAGCTCCCCGGCAATTGCCGCAACCTTCTCAGCCAACTGGCCTTTCCCAATCATGACGAATTTTTCATTCCTGAACTGCCTGGCAAGCTCCAGGAAGAGCATCGGGTTCTTGGAATCGACGAGCCGCCCAAGGTAGAGAACATAGCTCCTTTTTTTCGCGCCTTGGATTTTTTTCTTCGCAGGCGGGATAAGAATAGATCCAATCCCCATTGAAACATGGAACCGGTGTGTCCTTTTTGTCAGGGAAACGAATGGAATCCCCCTGAACGGCCTGAAGAAAAGTTTGGCAAGGGTGTCAATCCGCGAGCCGCGCTCGAAATACTCATCCACAATGACCATCGGCATGTTCTGCGCCAGCAGTTTCCAGGATTCCAGGCAGCTGAGGTTTGTGTTGGTAAGGTAAATATTATTTCGTTCAGGCTTGAATGGGGTATAATAGGCGGCATTTGTCCTGAAATTAAAGAGGCAGTGCCTCTTCAAGCCGACCAGTGAAACGTATTCAAAATCAATCTCCCGGGCAAGGTGGAGCATCACCTGGCGCAGTGCCGTATAGACCGGATGGCCGCTATGCGGCCCGAGCACATCTATCAATCTATTTTTCACGCAAATCCCTGTTTCAGTCAGCTTCGCTTCAAGGTTGGGTTTCCAAAAAATTCAGCAAAAACCTTAGTCACATATCCGCGCATCTCACTGCTTATGCCCGGATACACTCCTATCCAGAAAGCATTGTTCATCAGATGGTCTGTGTTCTCAAGTGAGCCGGAAACGCGGTATTTCTCGCCCAGATATGCTGGCTGTTTCGTGAGATTGCCGCCAAAAAGCATCCGTGTGGCAATCCCCCGCGATTCGAGGCATTCGATAAGTTCCTGCCTTGCGAACGGCGCATCTGCCTTGATATTGACCAAATAGCCAAACGGGCTTGGCTCAGCCCCCGGGTATGCCTTTGGCAAAATAAAGTATTTTTCATATTTTTTGAAAAACTTCAAATAGAACCTGAAATTATCCCTGCGTGCCCTGATGAAGTTGGGCAGTTTCTTCAGCTGGCTAAGGCCTACGGATGCCTGCATCTCAGTCGCTTTCAGGTTATACCCAATATTGGAATAGATATATTTGTGGTCATAGCCATAGGGCAGCTCGCCTAATTTCCACTTGAACCGCTTGCCGCAGGTATTGTCACAGCCTGGCTTGCACCAGCAATCCCTGCCCCAGTCGCGCATGGATTCGGCGCAGCGCTTCAATAGGGGGTCGTCCGTGAGCACTGCGCCGCCCTCTCCGGTTGTTATGTGGTGGGCCGGATAAAAGCTCAGGGTGGCAATGTCGCCAAAGGTGCCAACCAGCTTGCCGTTTACAGCCGCACCCAGGGCATCGCAGCTATCCTCAATCAGGAAGAGGCCGTTTTCCTCGCAAATCTTTGCAATCTTTTCAGTATCAAATGGGTTTCCCAGGGTATGGGCCACCATTATGGCGCGTGTCTTATCTGAAATCGCAGCTTCGACTTTTGACGGGTCAATGTTGTATGTATCCAGCTCCACATCTACAAAGACCGGTGCCAAGCCGCATTGGGGTATGGGGTTTGCTGTTGTGGGGAACGAGGCCGCAGGCGTTATCACCTCATCGCCGGGCTTGAGCCTGGCATCACCAAGAAATCTGCTGGTGAGGGCTGCGAGCGCAACCAGGTTCGCCGATGAGCCTGAGTTCACCATCAGCGCATATTTCATTCCAAAAAGTTTGGCAAGCTCAGCCTCAAATGCATCCGCGAACCTGCCTGCGGTAAGCCAGAATTCAAGCGATGAGTCCACAAGCGCAGCCACGTCCTCACTATCAAAGACTTTTCCAGCGACAGGCACCTTTGGGTTCTTTGGGTCGAATTTTTTAGATTCAGATTCGCGCAGCTTTTGGTATTCCCTTGTTTTTTTCAAAATCTCCAATCTCAGCTGCTCAAGTTTTTCAGACATATTACCCATCCGCAATCGCAATCAGGCAGGTTTCAGGTATTGCTTATACCATTCGATTGTCTTCTTCAGGCCGGTGTCAAAATCCCATTCGGGCTTCCAGCCGAGCCTGGCCCGTGCCTTCTCAGATGAAAGATACTGCTCAGGGATTTCATTTGCCGCCTGGTTCAGTATCGCCGGCTCCAATTTTGAGCCCATTATTTTCAGCACCTTCTTCGCGATTTCAATCACGCTCTGGGGCTGCTCCCAGCTGAAGTTGAATGCCTCTCCATGTTCCTTCCCTGCGAGCAATGCCTCAGCCAGGCGCAGGTTCGCATCTGCGATGTCCCCGGCATACACATAATCCCGTATGAATTTTCCGTTGCTCCTGATAACAGGTCGCTCATTCCTCAGCACGGAACGTATTGTGCCAGGTATGATCCGGTTGAAATTCAGGTCTCCGCCCCCGAATATGTTGCCGCACCGCGTGACTGCCACCGGCAGGCCGTAGGTATGGTAATAGGATGTGCAGAGCATGTCTGCGCACGCCTTTGAAACGTCATAGGGATGGGTGGCAGCCAATTTGTCAGTTTCCCTGTAGGGCAGCGTTGGCGATTCGCCATATACCTTGTCTGTGGATGCCACCACGAGCGCCTTGAGCAGCTTGCTGTTCCTTGCCGCCTCCAGGATATTCCAGGTGCCCTTTATGTTCGATTCAAAGGTGGAGAGCGGCGACCTGTTGGCAGTTGGCACAATGGTCTGCGCACCCAGGTGGAAGCAAACATCGATTTCATATTCATTAAGTATCCTTTCAACTAGGAAATAGTTCTCTAGCCCGCCCCTCACCGAAGTGGTTTTTTTGTCAAGCCTCTCTGTGTGGAAATAGGATTTTGGCACATCATCGCGCACCAGCGCAACCACTTCTGCGCCTTCCTCAACAAGCCTTTCCACAAGGAAGCCGCCCAGCATTCCTGTGGCGCCAGTCACAAAAACATTTTTTCCATCCAATGACATAGCAATCCCTTTCCAGAAAAGGTTCAAGGTCTAATGTTCAAAGTCTAAACTTTTCTAGACCGTAAACCTTGAAAACTTTGAACCTTAAACTTTAAACCTTTTTACCATTTCTTCCAGGGTCTCACGCCCTCATCCCACATCTTGTTCAGCTCGAGAAAATCCTTGTAAGTGTCCATGGCATACCAAAAGCCCTCGTGCTTGTGCATGCCAAGCTGTTTTTTCCCGGCAAGCATCTCAAGCTTGGTTTCCAGCACACAGGACTCATCTGCCTCAAGATAATCAAAAATATCTTTTCTGAATACGTAATAGCCGCCATTCATATAGTCATAAAGCCTGGGCTTCTCAACAAATTTTTCCACCAGCCCGCCCTTGCCCGGCTGGATGAGCCCGAATTTGGAGCGCGGGTGGACCCCCGTGAGAGTTGCAGTTGCATTCAGCCTCCTGTGGGTGGTCAGCGTTTCCCTGATGTCAAGGTCGGCCAGCCCATCGCCATAGGTGGCAAAGAAGTTGTCTGTACCAATGTATCTCTCAATTCTTTTGAGCCTCAAGCCTGTCATTGACTTGAGCCCGGTGTCAACGAATGTGATTGCCCAGTCTTCGGCAGGTTCATCTTTGTGGATTTTATCATGCACCCTGTCGCCCAGGTGGATGGTGAAATCGTTGTGCATCAGCTCGTGCGTGAGGAAAAACTGCTTTATCATCTCCCCTTTGTAGCCAAGGCAGAGCACGAATTCCCTGATGCCATAGGCTGAATAGGTTTTCATTATGTGCCAGAGTATCGGCAGCCCGCCCACTGTCACCAACGGCTTTGGCTTGTATTCGGTTTCCTCGCGCAGCCGCGTGCCTTCGCCGCCGCACAGGATGACTGCTTTCATATCTTTAAGTTCGCTCATTTTTTTGCACCTACTTCCCCTAAGGCGGAATTGGCTTTTTTGTAATCCCCAATAAATGATTTAATCCCTTTGTCCGTCAATGGGTGGCTGAACAATTTGTCAAACACATCCGGGGGAACTGTTGCAATGTGGGCGCCTGCCTTCGCCGCCTCCACAACATGCATGGGCGAGCGCACGGAAGCCACAATAACCTGCGATTTGAACCCGTAGTTCTTCAATATCGTCAATATCCCGGCTATGAGTGCCATGCCGTTCTGGGAAATGTCATCCAGCCTGCCGACAAATGGTGAAATATACGACGCACCTGCCTTTGCTGCCAGAAGTGCCTGCGCAGGTGAAAATACAAGCGTGACATTTGTGGGAATGCCTTTTGCCTCCAATATCCTTACAGCTTTCAGCCCTTCCTTTGTCATCGGCACCTTTGCCACTATGTTTTTGCCCCATTTTGAAAACTCAACGGCATCCTTCACCATCTCATCTGCTGTTTCGCCGATGCCTTCAACTGATATGGGGCCTAAAATCAGGGCAGAAATCTCCTTTATCACTTCCTTGTGGTCCCTGCCCTCCTTCAGGATGATGGTGGGGTTGGTGGTTATCCCATCACATAGGCCCATGGCTGCGGCTTCCTTAATTTTTTGAGTGTTTGCCGAATCCAAAAATATTTTCATCAGATCACCGTTACCTTCTGTTTGTTTTTTACTCCCCCAATCGCTTTCCTGGCAGTCTCTGCAATCCCATTTGCGTCGAGTTTGTATTTCCTCAGCAGGTCCTTGGAATCACCTGATTCCCCGAATATGTTCGGCATGCCGTGCCTCTTCACCCTGCAGGGGTGGCTTCCAGCCAGGCATTCGCAGACCGCGCTTCCGAACCCGCCGTCAATCTGGTGCTCCTCCACGGTCATGACCATATCTGTTTTTTTTGCAGAGTTTATTATTGTTTCAGCATCCAGCGGCTTGACCGTGTGGCAGTTTATGACTTCTGCCGAGATGCCCTCCTTCTCAAGCTCAGCCGCAGCCTTGAGGCAGTCATACACCACCGTGCCGCAGCCGATGAGGGTGATGTCTTTTCCTTCCTTGAGCAAGAGCGCTTTCCCAATCTCAAACGGCGTCAAGTCTGTGGTGAACACCGGCACTTTATCCCGGGTTACCCTGATATACACCGGAGATTTGATGGCAAGCGCCGCAAGCATCGCCTTTCTTGCTTCCTTACCGTCAGCTGGCACAATTACCGTCATGTTTGGCAGGACGCGGGTAATGGCAATATCCTCAAGTGCCTGGTGGGTTGCTCCGTCAGGCCCTACTGTCAAGCCAGTGTGGGAGCCGAGTATCTTGACATTGACATTGTTGTAGCAGACCGCCACCCTTATGAAGTCCCAATTCCTTCCAGGGGAGAACACTGCATAGGCTGCAATCACGGCAATTTTGCCAGTTGCCGCAAGCCCTGCAGCCACTCCGGCCAGGTTCTGCTCTGCCACGCCTACCTCAAAGAACCTGTTTGGGAATTTCTGCTCGAACCAGTGGGTCCTGACCGATTCGGAAACGTCTGCTGTTAGCACCACCAGGTTTTTGTTCGCCTCACCGAACTCAACCAGTGCCTTGCCGGCGCCATCCCTGGTGGGCATGACTTCCGCAGGCTTGAGTATGTCTTCAATCAAGTTTGCATCCTTTGAAATTTGCATAAATGCCACCAATCAATTGCTTCTCACTATCCCTTACTCACTTTCAATCCATTTCTTCTCTTCTTCAAGTATGGCAAGGGCCTCCTCAGCCTCCTTTGGTGCAGGCGGCTTGCCGTGCCATTCATGGTTGAACTCCATAAATGTTATGGGCTTGCCTGGGATGGTGTGGGTTATGATGACCGTCGGCTTCTCATAAACCGCCTTTGCCTCCTCGCAGGCATCGATTATCTTCTTCATATTGTGCCCGTCAATGTCAATCACGTGCCAGCCAAATGCCTTATATTTATCCGCAAATGGCTCAAGCGGCATGACCGTTTCAGTATGCCCGTCAATCTGTATGTTGTTCCTGTCAACAATGGCTACCAGGTTCCCCAATTTGTATTTTGCAGCCAGCATGGCAGCTTCCCAGGTTGCGCCCTCGTCATGCTCGCCATCCGAGAGAAGGGCATAAACCCGCCACCTCTTCTTGTCAAGCCTGGCAGAAAGGGCCATGCCCACAGCCTGGGAGAGCCCAATCCCGAGCGGGCCTGAGGTATTCTCAATGCCTGGCAATGAACCCCTGTGGGGGTGGCCCTGGAGTCTTGAATTGATTTTCCTGAGCGTCATCAGCTCCTCTTTTGGGAAATAGCCGCATTCGGCAAGCGTAGCGTAAAGTATCGGGCAGATGTGGCCGTTGGAAAGCACCACCCTGTCCCTGTCCTCCCACTCAGGGTTCTTTGGGTCATGGTAGATTACATTGAAGTAAAGTGCGGTGAATATGTCAGCCATGCCCAGGGGGCCTGCAGTGTGGCCTGATTTGGCCTCCAGGAGCATTTTCATGACGTCCTGGCGTGCAGTATTCGCCAGCAGCGTGAGCTGTTTCATATCGGTAATTTTTCTAAACCTTGCCATATGCTCACACCTGTTCGACCTCTACGGCAACAGCTTCACTGGCAATGGCGCTGAGCCTGCCTATTGCCAGGGCAGGGTTGTTTGCCGTGAATAATGCAGAAGCTGCCGCAAGAATGTTGGCGCCTGCCTTTGCTGCCGAGCTGGCATTGGAAACGGTTATGCCTCCGTCTACCCCTATGTCAATTTTCGGGTGAGATTTCCTGAACCCGCGGATTTTTTCCTCTACCTGCGCTAGGTATTGTTGGCCGGAAAACCCGGGATAGACAGTCATGAACATGACCATTTCGAGCTCATCTGCAAACTTGGCAAGCACAGCAGGCGAAGTGTCCGGGTTGATTGCCATCCCTACCCTGAGGCCATTGGCTTTGCAGAACTTTATCACTTCTTCAGGCTTTCTCACCGCCTCTGCATGAAATACATAAATTGCATTGTTTTTGGGTATGTTCCTGCTGATTTTTTGCATGTATGCAATGGGGTCATCCACCATGAGGTGGTATTCAATGGTTTTCGCATCAAGAAGTTTCGCGTCAATAATCTCATCCTCGCCTACTGTCACATTAGGCACGAACTTTCCGTCCATGATATCTATCTGTATCCTATTGCTTAGAGGCAGAACCACGGCTAGCTTCTGCCTGAATTCCTCGCATGTTTTTGCCAAGATGGCTGGCGCAACCATTACAACTGACATCATAGCTTACCCACTACCCATATAACTTCAGGTGCACTTATACTTTTTCTCTCCCCAGGGGCTCTCTTTTGTGTAAAAAGAGAGGGCCTTACCCACTACCCATGTAAATTTACCCCCTATAAACTATGAACATTTAATTATGAACATTTGATATTTAAATTAAATGGGGTGTTATAATATAGCGCTCCACCAAAGTTTTTCAACAGGGTCGCGCCAGTCTTCAAGTCTTGCCTAGCAGTTAGCTGGAGGGTTTAAGGGAACCAGATAGATTTCCTGAAAAACAGGTATCCTAACCACGTCATCGGCGTCTCAGCCCATGAATACCATGATTGGACAAGCTCAATGCTCATGGCCTACGCAAAAGGCGCCAGGACCTTTGAGCGCCACATTGATTACGAAAACATGCCCATCACGACCTACTCCTCGCTTCCCCACCAGATTGACACCAGGTTCAAGGCATACCACAAGGCACGCGAGATGTGCGGGGCAAGCGGCACCCAGAAACGCATCCCGCCAGAAAAAGAGATAAGGCACCTTGACACGTTTGTGCGCGGTGTTTATGCCAGGCAGGACCTTCCAGCCGGGCATGTGATCCCGGATAAAGACGTATATCTTGCGGTTCCGCTGCAGAAAGGCCAGATCTCCTGCAGGGAGCTTATGTGGGGCGAGGTCCTGCTGAAGCCGTGCGCGAAGGGTAAGGCCATCCAGATTGACATGATAGATTCGCCCTATGCCAACAACGAAAGCCTCAAGAAGCTGATTTACGAGCGTGGAATTTAGGGAAGTTAAGGATTTAGTGCCGCTCCCTATACCTAAAATTGTGAAGTGAATTTGATGCCTGGTAAAACTAAAACTTCTGACCTAAGTGACCTATCGGTCATGTCAATGAACTCGCATCCCGAGCGAAGCGAGCATGCCGCTGGTCTGAAACCAGTGGTGGGTGAGAGTTCATTGACAGATATGCATTCCGGCAGTCTGGAAAACCATGTTCACCACAAGTCACAGACTGATGGAATGCATTTGATTTCAAAGCAGATACGGAAGCGCATCCTAAAGATGGTTTGCAGGTCAGGCTCTTCCCATGTGGGCACTGCCCTGTCGATTGTGGATATCCTTGTTGCCCTCTATTTCCGTGCCATGAACATCGACCCGCAGCATCCCTTGGCTGATGGCAGGGACCGCTTCCTTCTCTCAAAGGGCCATGGCTGTTCAGCCCTCTACGCAACATTAGCCGAGCGCGGCTTTTGCGATGAGAAAACCCTGGACGGTTTCTCGGTTGACAACGGCACCCTCTGGGGCCATTCCACCTGGAAGACCATGCCTGGAATAGAGGCCTCTACCGGCTCGCTCGGGCACGGCCTGCCCATAGGTGTCGGCATGGCACTTGCAGCAAAGCTTGACACTAAAAAGCACAGGGTATTCGTGCTGCTGGGGGATGGCGAATGCGATGAAGGGAGCGTGTGGGAGGCAGCGCTTTTCGCAGGCCATAAAAAGCTTGATAACCTGATGGCAATTGTTGATTACAATAAGATACAGTCGTTTGGCAGCACCAGGGACGTTCTTGATTTGGAGCCTTTTGCTGACAAGTGGAAGGCCTGCAAATGGTCTGCCCGCGAAGTTGACGGCCACGACCTTCCTGCGCTTGCAAAGGTGTTGGGCTCGCTTCCGTTTGAGGCAGGAAAACCTTCGGTCCTGCTTGCCAATACTGTGAAAGGGAAAGGCGTTTCTTTCATGGAGCATAGCCTGGATTGGCATTACAAATGCCCTGACAAGAACCAGCTGGGCATTGCGCTGGGCGAACTTGGTGACTCAGGTGATTCCGATGCGTAAGATGTTTGTCAAAACCCTTCTGGAGCTCAGCGAAGCAAACCCCCAGCTTATGGTGGTTACGGCTGACCTTGGCTACTCGGTCTTTGAGCAATTCATCCAGGCAAAGCCCCAAAATTACCTCAATGTTGGCGTTGCAGAGGCAGACATGATAGGCATTTCAGCAGGGCTGGCGTTATCAGGCAAACATCCCATCGCCTATTCTATAACACCATTTGCAACTGCCCGCTGCCTAGAACAGATACGGATGGATATCTGCTACCATGAGCTGCCAGTCATCATTGTGGGCACCGGAGCCGGCCTTTCCTATGGCACACTGGGCCCCACCCACCATGGCACAGAAGACCTGGCGCTCATGCGTGCCCTGCCAAACATGACTGTGACAGCGCCCTGCGACTCCCTTGAGCTCAGCCAGGTGTTCAGGCAGCTTTTCAAAAGCAAAAAACCAGGTTACATGCGCATAGGCAGGTCCAATGAGCCAGAAGTTTACACAACAGGCGAGAAGCCTCGGGTTGCATTGGGCAAAGGGGTGGTTGCCGCAGATTTTGGCAATGAGTTTGCGATAATTTCCTGCGGCAACCTGGTATCGACTGGTTTGCAGGTAGCCGAGTCGCTTAGGGCAAAAGGGATAAAGGGCAAACTGGTTTCAATGCATACCATCAAGCCATTGGACGGCAAACTCGTAACAGAGCTCGGCGCGAAAATGCCAATAATAACCCTTGAGGAGCATTCCATAATCGGCGGGCTCGGCAGTGCAGTTGCCGAATGCCTGATGGATTCCGGGGTTTCTCCCCCTGCATTCAGGCGCCTGGCCCTTCCGGATTCATTCCAAAAGAAAATAGGCACGCAGGAATTCCTACGAAAGGCGAATGGCATTGATGCCCAATCAGTGGAAAAGGAAATCCTCCGACTGTTAAAGCAAAGGTGAATCTCAACATGGCCAGGAAAAAAAAACTGTTTGTCACGGGCGGAAGCGGGTTCATTGGCAGAAATTTCATTGAACAGTGCGGCAGCAATTATGATATCTCAGCGCCCACCCACAAGGAGCTCGAGCTCAGCAATGCCAAGGCGGTCGAGCATTACCTAACTGCAAATGATTTTGATGTTGTCCTCCACTTGGCAATGATAGGCACCAATCGCAAATCCGAGAGCCAGGCTGATATAGTTGATATAAGCACGCGCTCATTTTTCAACATTGCCAAGTGCAGCAGCCATTTCGGGAAGATGATCTACCTTGGAAGCGGTGCAGAATACGACAAGAGTCGCGAGCTGAAAAAGGTGAAAGAGGATGCATCCGGCCAGTCTGTGCCGAAGGATGATTACGGGCTTGCAAAATACCTCTGTTCAAGATACATTGAAAGTGCAGCCAACCCAGGAAATATCCTATGTCTGCGCGTCTTTGGTTGCTATGGCAAATATGAGGATTATCCAAGGCGCTTCGTGTCAAATGCCGTGTGCCGCGCAATTTTCGACCAGCCCCTGATGATCAAAAATAAAAATGTGTTTTTCGATTATCTTTATGTGAATGACCTGGCCAGGATAATCCGCCATTTCATTGACAGCAACAGCAAGCCCAAATACAAATCCTACAATGCAACCCCTGATGCGGCAGTCGACCTCATCACCATTGCCAAGACAGTCAACAAGGTTTTAGGCAAGGAGCTGGAAATAATTGTCAAAAACAAGGGGCTCGGCCCTGAATACAGCGGAGACAACTCACGGCTTAAGGAGGAATTGGGGGATTTCAAATTTACTTCCCTTGAGTTGGGAATCAGAGAGCTTTATGAATGGTACACTGCAAATAAGGGTACGCTAAATTATACGGGGTTGATTAGCCAATGAATGAAGAAAAAAAGAAAAAATGGCTGGCCTCGCTTGACCGGCGCATCCAGCTTTTTGGCATAGATTTGAAAGCCAAGCTCAGGAAAGAGCCCCTGAAGGCGCTTGCTTGCCTTGCCCTGAAAGCGCCATCCTACCTAGTTCCTGGTGGCCTGAAAATCGGCATAAAGACATTTTGGGGCGGCATGATGTACGGCATCCTGCCAGATGTGATTTCCACCCAGCTTTACAGGAATGAATATCTGGAGGAAGGGCTGACTAAAATGTTTCTGGAATACCTGGCTGAGGGCATGACTGTGGTTGACATAGGTGCGCACATCGGCTATTTCTCAGTGCTTGCCTCGGACATCGTGGGCCCGCAGGGCCAAGTGCATGCGTTCGAGCCTACGGATTCAACATTTGCAATTCTTGAATGCAATGCAAAGCACAGGAAGAACATTGTGGCAAACAAGCTCGCGGTTTTCTCAAAATCAACAGATTTGGAATTCAGGGATTTTGGAAATCAATATTCAAACCTAAACTCATTTACCGAGCCAAAAGTCGGAGATGGCAGGAAGCTCGAATTCAGGAAGACAATTGTGAAGGCAATTACCCTGGATGAATATGTGGCAGAGACTCGCATCAAGCCGGATTTCATAAAAATAGACGCGGAAAGCGCCGAGTTCGAGATTCTCAAGGGGGCGGAAAAAACTATTGGCAACTCCAAGCCAATCATCTCATTGGAAGTGGGCGAAACGGTTTCCTCGGATGTTATGCCAAGCTCAGAATGCATAAAATTTCTCTTGAGCAAAGGTTATACCGCCCATTGCTATGAAGGCGGCAAGATAATGCCCCATACGGTAAAGGATGAATACAAATGGGACAATCTTTTATTTGTCCCTTAATTATTGTGCAAAGTGAGCCGATGCCAGGACCAGGGAAACTCCTTTCAATATGCATACCGACCTACAACAGGAAGGGTAAATTACAGAGGCTGCTTGGGAATTTGGCATCCGAAGCCAGTGGGTTCGAGGACGAGATAGAGCTTTGCATTTCCGACAACTGCTCAACCGACGGCACGCGCGAATACCTGGAAACTGTGGTGGCGAAAGGGCAGTTTTCCGCAAAATTCAACTTCAACAGCAGGAATGAGGGGTTCGACCGCAATCTTTTATGTGCTGTTTACCTTGCAACTGGGAAATTCATCTGGTTCTTCGGGGACGACGACCTCATCCTGGAAGGCAAACTGAACGGGTTTATTTCCTTCCTGAAACAACAGCTCAGCGACGCGGATACAAAGCGTACAGATATAATCTACATTTTGGACCCGAAAAGCGTGGAGGTCCACCCGCGAAGCTCGGTGCACGATTTGGTTGTGCATCCCTATGGTTTCATTAGCGGCCTAGTAATTCGCAGTGAGCCGTTTCTGGGGCTTGATAAAACTATTGTTGAAGCAGGGGTTGGGACACGCTATGTGCATGCGTGGATACTGATAAATATGGGCATTGTTAATCCCGCAGTCCAAATCTCGGTTTATCCTTATATCCTGAAGCCGACTTTGTATTCGCCGAATTCCTGGAGGATGCTTTCGATTGAACTGGTTCCCCTACGGGGTGCATACCTCCTGCGTTTCAAAACCCTTCGGAGAATCCTTGGCAAGCCCATGTTCTGGCGTGATATCCCCCGGTTGTTCAGCAGCGCAGCGAGATTCACATTCCTTTTATTCTTCATGCCACTGTGCGAGCGGGAGTTCAGGCCAGGCAATAAGGAGCCCATCAAAGTCTCCTTTTTTATGGGCACTTACTCTATCTTCGGCCTGGCGCTTTATCTGTATCGTGAACTGCTATGGGCTCTTCCGAATAATATCATCAATATATTGTTTTTGCTTGTAATATCCCTCTTGAAAAGAGTCGGGCTTACCGCATATTCTTATGAACATTGGGTGGAAACCTGGGGCAAGCCTATCCCCAACCAGTAAACCAGTGAGACTATGAGCGCTATTCCGTTATTGAACGAGCTATTGTCCGATATCAGAACCATCGGGTCTATCGGTTCAAAGACATTAATCATAATCCCTTTTTATGCTGAATACAATATCCTTGAAAAGCACTTGAATCACCTGGCTAAGCAGACCATGCATGATTTCGATGTCATCCTTGTCCCTGAGCCGACTTCTGATGAACATAGGCTTGTTGAGATTGTGAGGCGGGTAGGCTGCCCATTCGGAGTGATAATCGCCAAAAGAAAATTCAACAGCGGCGGCACCGGCGGCTTTTTCACAGGCCAGAAATACGCCCTCGCCCATGGCTACAAATACATGATACTGGCAGATGCCGACTGTTACCCGGTTGACAAGGAACTTGTTGAAAATCTCATCAAAAATGGCGAGCACGGGTTTGTCTCGCCTAAAGGGATTACCACTAATAATGACCAGCTGCTCGATTCCGTTCCTGCCAGGCCGGCTGCGAGTCCTGGGCACTATTCACTTTTTTCCCGGGAATTTATACGCAGAATAGGGCTGTATTATGCGCCCTTGTTTTATGGGACTGATGATGTGGAATACAATATCCGAATACAGAAGATAAACGCAAAGCCGTTCACTGTTGAAAATTATTGCGAGTCCACCCTGTTCGGCCACGGCACGCTCGACCGGAAATTCGTCAAATACTGGCTTTATCTCCTTAACGAATTGGTGATTTACACGGACGCAATCGGGTTTCTCAAGCTATCTGCAAAATTTATCCTTTCACTAGCGTGCGTTTTATTATTTTTCCCCGAAGAGAGCAAAAAAGTCTTCCAAATAATGCTGGGGCAGGCACTGGCTTTTAGCTACGGAAAGCCTGCGTATGATGCCCTTGCAAAACCAAACATCCTGCGCATCCTGAAATCCGATGAAGTCCCGGGAATTGCCAACTATCTGCAAATTGACAACACCGAGCGCCTGCCTAGCTGGCTTGGCAAATCCCTGGGCGAGCTGTTCGCGCTCTTCAGGAAGGATGTGCTGGTTTCTGACAATGTCTTTGGCTTCAGGGCAATCCTGAATGCCGCAGCTGCAAGGAAGCTGGCTTACAAAATAGATGATGAGCGGGTGCTCCTCGCAGCTGGCAATAAAAATATTCTCATCCATCTGGGGAAACTATTCCTGTTTGTTTTCCTTTCGCCGCTCCTCCTAATGATTTTCCTTGTGGTGTTCGTCCCGATAAAAATAGTGAAATACCCGAAAACAATGGGCTATGGTTTGGATTGAGCAGTTTTCACTCAGCAAATAGTCTCGAAGTATTTCAGCGTCTTGCTCATCCCATCCTTCAATTTTGTCTTTGGCTGCCACCCTAATTTTTTCTTTGCAAGCGAAATGTTCGGTCTCCGCTGTTTCGGGTCGTCCTTAGGCAATGGCAGAAATTCGCGTTTGTTTTTTCTCTTGGTTATTTCATCAATCCTATCAGCGAGCTCAAGCAATGTGAATTCATCAGGGTTGCCCAAATTCACAGGCCCCAGGAACCCCGCAGGTGATTTTTCCATTTTCACCATGCCATCAATCAAGTCATCCACATAACAGAATGAGCGCGACTGTTTGCCATCGCCGTATAATGTCAGCGGCTTCTGCCCAATCGCCTGGGTCAGGAAATTGCTTATCACCCTTCCGTCCTTCGGGTCCATGCAGGGCCCATAGGTATTGAATATCCTGACTATCTTAATCGGGTTTTTTGTCTGCCTGTGATAATCCATCAGCAGCGCCTCGGCGCCCCTCTTTCCCTCATCATAGCATGCGCGCACGCCTATTGGATTCACATTTCCCCAATACCTCTCATTCTGCGGGTGAACCAATGGGTCACCGTAAACCTCTGAGGTAGATGTGTGGAAAATGGGTATTTTTGCATTGCGCGTCAGGCTAATCAGGTTCCATATTCCCCATACCGAAGTCCTGAATGTCTGTATCGGGTCCTTTTGGTAGCGAGGGGGAGAGGCAGGGCAGGCAAGGTTGTAGATGTAATCAACTTTGCCAAGCGCTGGCGGCAGGGGGTTCACCAGGTCATGCCTCATGAGTCTGAACCCATTGTATTGCTTGAGGGCTTCCAGGTTGTGGCTGAAGCCGGTACTCATGTTGTCCAGCCCGATTACCTCCTGGCCCTCTTCAAGCAGCCTGAGGGACAAATTTGCCCCAAGAAAGCCTGCAGCCCCTGTGATAAGGTATCTCATAAATTCACCTTAATTTCCATCATTGCTTTTTCGCTTGCGGCGGCGGCGGCAGTATCTCTTCCACGAGCCTGTTGGCAGCCCTGTATGATCCAAGCGTGCCTATATCAATCCACATCTTCACGCTCTGGATCTGGCCGAAAAGTTTCCCGCCCCCAGCCCATTTTGGGAAGCATTCGCTCTCAATCTTGAACCTTTCCATGGCTACGCCTGCAAGGGCAGCAGCCTCAAGCACAAAATAGCCTGCGTTGGCAAACCGCGACTCGGTTTCTCCGGCTTTTGGTTTCTCGATGAACCGCACTATTCTCCCCCGGTTTCCTTTCATTTCAGCAATGCCAAACCTCGGGGCATCTTCCCCCGGCACCTCAAACAATGTGACGGTTGCATTTGCACCAACATTCTTTCTATGGTCTGCGACCAGCCTGGCGGTATCAATCGTTGTCACGTTATCCCCATAACACACCAGCACTGCCTCATCAGCTATGGCCTTCTGCGCCAGCACGCTTTTCAGGTCGCCGCCAGTCTCCCAGGC
>Ga0066637_10000937_pt1 | contig 18410 bp, 23 predicted proteins | sample CryGeyCG2014_020_FD_62737 | JGI IMG/M metagenome (GOLD analysis project Ga0066637, IMG submission 62737) | Groundwater microbial communities from aquifer - Crystal Geyser CG08_land_8/20/14_0.20 | ecosystem: Environmental > Aquatic > Deep subsurface > Groundwater | place: USA: Utah: Grand County...
AATTATTCTGTAACCGAAAGAATGAAAGCAAACTTCCTTGATTTTGAAAAAAAATATCAAGGCAAGGTGTTCATTGTTTTTAGTTTAGATGGCGAAATTGGAAATGCAGAAGTCATAAAAGATATTGAGACGGAAATAAAAAGATTTAAACAATAATAAGGAGTCTTGGATTCGGGGCATTCACCCCCAGCCCCTCTGCCCCTACGCCAAGACAAAAATAAAATTTGTTCATTATAGAAAAGTGGTCTCGCTAAGGCGAGATAAAAAGAAAAGCATACATCAGCTAACACGGCATATCTGGTTACGGCTTTTTACAAAAGCCTCCACCCAAATTGCTACGCAACTTCAGATATGCCGATACGTTATACGCAATTCAAAAAATATTTTTCTTTTTTATAAGGAATTTTGACAGGCTTTTTATAAAGGGGAATAAATTTGTTTTTTATTTATTATAGAGGGGGAATATGGTATTTTCTCCGCTACCGCTTCGAAAACTATTTATAGAAAAAGAAATCACGACTAGATATAATTGCAAATAACAAAACAGGGGCAAAACTATGAATTTCATCCAATCATTATTACCGGGAATAGAACACTTCCACATGATAGGTTATTGGATAGCTCTTTTGGCAGCGCTGCTTGAAACAATAATTGGTGTCGGATTATTCATACCCGGTTCAACCATTATTTTGTTCACGGGAGCTTTAGCGGCTAAAGGATATTTTGACTTGGGCGATTTACTTTGGTTCGCAGTAATCGGCGCCATTCTAGGCGATAACATTAACTACTTTATAGGCAAAAAATATGGAGCCAAAATTTTCTCCAAAGGTTTTTGGGTTATCAAGCCAGTTCACTTTAAAAAAGGAGAAGAATTTTTTAAAAAGCACGGGGCGCCAAGCGTCTTTATCGGTCGCTTCATCCCCAGCCTTAAAGAAATAATTCCCTTGATTGCAGGAACATTCGGCATGAAGCGTTTACCTTTCATGATTTGGAATATTCTGGGGGCTATTGGATGGAGTTTTGTCTGGGTTTTGTCCGGATACTTTTTAGCCCAATCGCTTGATCTCGCAATAATATGGCTGACACGTGCGGGGTTCTTTCTGACAATCCTTATTGCCGTATTTATCATATTCTATATTCTAAAAATTGTTCTCATCAGAAAGGGGAAAGAACTTCTCTCTTTTTTATCATCGGTTTGGCAATCCATAAAACAGGCTATAATTCAAAATCCTGAAGTCCAAAAATTCGTTAACCGCCATAAAACTATTTCTAAATTTTTACAAAGGCGGTTAGATAGAAATAGTTTTTATGGCTTACCGTTTACGCTTCTTTCTCTTGCCTTGCTTTATGCGTTTTCACTTTTTGGCGGAATTATTGAGGATATTATAAATTCCGACATCATCGTTTCTGCTGATATTCGGGTCGCTAATTTGCTTGCAATTTTCAGAAACGCTGAGCTTGTAAATTTTTTCTTTTGGATCACATTGCTTGGAAAATGGCAGGTTGTTCTTTTTTTTACAATTGCCACCATTTCTATTTTATGGCTTTGGAAAAAACGTTCTTACATTATTCCACTTTTGCTTTGTATCGCGGGAAGTGAAATTTTTACCTCTGCGGGAAAATTTATTTTTCACCGCGTCAGACCAAATGCCGCCATTTATCCTGAAAATTCCTTCTCTTTTCCAAGCGGACATGCCACTATCGCAATTGCGTTCTATGGCTTTCTTGCCTACATGTTAATAAAAACCGCGAGGCAATGGAAAATAAAAACAAATATCTTCTTTGCTAGTTTTCTTTTGATAATTCTAATTGGCTTTAGCAGATTATATTTGGGCGTTCATTATGTCAGCGACGTTTGGGGAGGATATTTGGCAGGCGCAATTTGGCTAATTATCGCGATTGGTTTTTCAGAATATTTTCTATACAAAAAACAAGAAGGAGGCGTTATTCCTAAAAACACAGCAAAACGTTTAGTGAGTGCTGGTATTATTCTTGCTTCAGTCTGCTTCTATGTCGTTTTTATTTTAAATTATCAGATGCCTGCCTCAACAGCACCCGCAGAAGTCAAACAAATTACAATAAGTGATAGCCTAACAATTTTTAACGCTGACCAATCAAAATACACTGAAACATTATTAGGCGACACGCAAGAGCCGCTTAGTTTTATCATCATCGCTAAAAATGACCAGCAACTGATTGATTTATTTGAACAAGCTGGTTGGGAATTAGCTGATAATGTAAGTATTTCCAGTGTAGCAAAGTTGGCGCGTGCCGCTTTATGGGAAAATTCTTATTCTAAAGCGCCGATGACACCAGATTTTTGGAATGCTAATGTGCATAATTTCGGTTTTGAAAAAGCGACTAATTCAGATAATGTTCGTACCAGACACCACACGCGTTTTTGGAAAACAAATTATATTACGGAAAACGGAGACATAATTTATGTCGGAACAGCCAGTTTTGACAATAACATCAAATGGGGAGTAATGCATCAAATCAACCCAGATATAGATACTGAACGAGAATTTTTATATAGCGATCTGCAAAAAACGGACATGATAATAAATGCTGAAAAACAGCAATTTGTTGATCCAAAACTCGGAAGCAATTTTTCCGGCGACTTATTTTTTACTGATGGAAAATTGTATTTAATTTCCATAAAATAAGAATAAAAAGTTTTGGATTTTAGGGATTCACTTCTAACCCCTCTGCCTAAAATCCAAAGCAAAAAAACAAATTTATATTTATTGAATAAAAAGCCTGTCGAAATGAAATTGAATGAAAAATATTTTTTGAACTCGCTCTTTTCATTCGCGCCACGCTGCGCTCTCCTCCCCACGGTCGTTAGGGCATATAACAAGGGATATACGGTTCAGCCCTCGGCTCGGATTTCACCAAAATTTTACTTCGCTACCTGTCTGCCGGCAGGCAGGCGCTCCGCAAAACGTCAGATATTAGCAAACGTTAGTCGAAATTAATAAAGAAATTTATAATTAAAATTTTAATTTTATGTCAAAAAACACAATTTTAGTTTTAAGTCAAAGTCAAATTAAAAGAATTATTCCCCTAATGGAGATTAAAAGAGTTATGGAAAGAGTAGAGAAGGCTTTTTTTAGTTATGGGCAAAAAAAAGTACAAATGCCCTGCAAAACTTATTTGTATTTTAAAAAGTATAATGGTGATTTGCGGGTTATGCCATCCTTTGCTTCTGAACTGGATATGGCGGGCACGAAAATCGTTAATGTTCATCCTGAAAATCCAAAAAAGGGGTTGCCAACGGTGATGGCGGCCATTATTTTGAATGACGCTAAAACCGGATTGCCAGTCGCTTTATTAGACGGAACATATATTACCGGGATGAGAACCGGAGCGGCCGGTGGAGTAGCAAGCAAATATTTGGCCAGAAAAGACGCTAAAACCTTAGGAGTAGTAGGCGCCGGAGTCCAATCCTTATTTCAAATAGTGGCTATTTGTCAGGTTAGAAAAATAAAAGAAATTTTTGTTTCTGACATTAATCAAGAACAAATCAAATGGTTGAGCAAACAATTAAAATGTTTAAATCTTAAAATTAAAAAAGCCTCTTTAGAGGAAGTGGCTCATCAAGACATTTTGGTTACAGTCACGCCATCAACAAAGCCAATTATTAAAAAAGAATGGATTAAGTCCGGAACGCACATTAATGCCATTGGCGCTGACGCGCAAGGTAAAGAAGAGTTAGATCCGATGATTTTAAAAACCGGGAAAATTTTCATTGATGATTGGGACCAAGCCAGTCATTCGGGAGAAATAAACGTCCCATTCAAAAAAGGAATTATTAAAGAAAAAGATATTAGCGCTTCTTTTGGAGAAGTGGTAAGCGGGCAAAAACCCGGGCGGACAAAAGACAACGAAATTACGATTTTTGATTCAACCGGTTTGGCAATTCAAGATTTATTTACCGCTGAATTGGTTTATCAAATAGCAAAGAAAAAGGGGATGGGGCAAAAAATTAATTTGATTGATTAGTTATTAAAATAGAGTAGGTATTTAAAATACTACCGAGAAATAATTTCTCGGTAGTATTTTTTAAATTTATTTTTATGAAACTAATTTTTACAAGCTCAAATTGGGGTCAACTTTTATTTTCTGCCAAGTATTTTTTAATTTTGTTTTTTGTTTTGGCGTCAAATGACTATATTTTATAGCACCGGCGGCAGCAATCATTGCGGCGTTATCAGCACAAAGATTGCGAGAGGGGACAAAGAAATTTGTTTGCGGTTTTATTTTTTTCACAGCCACTTCCAATTGTTCTCTTAATTCGGAATTGGCGGCCACCCCGCCGGACAGAAAAACTGTTTTAGCTTGATATTTTTTTGCCGCTTTTATTGTTTTGGAAATTAAAACGTCAACTATTGCTTGTTGCGATTCATCGCAAACATTTTGAATAAAATTTTGATTTTTTATTTTTGCCTTATTTTTTTGAACCAAATAAAGAACTGCGGTTTTTAGCCCGGAAAAACTGAAATCAAAGTCATTAGAGTTAATCATCGGTCTGGGTAGATAAATTTGTGATTTATTGTTTGTGATTTGGAATTTCCATTGCCGAGAGCGCTCGGCAATGGCTGGTCCTCCAGGATAACCCAGGTTAAGCATTTTGGCGATTTTATCAAAACACTCGCCAGCCGCATCATCGCGGGTTTGCCCGATTTTTTGATAATGCCCAAATTTTTTTATAAACCCCAATTCAGTGTGTCCGCCAGAGACAATTAAACTGATAGCAGGGAACAATTTGAAATTTGTCCGCCATCCGCCAACTGGCGGAGCGGATTGAAATTTGGAATTTCCGCCAATGAAATTGGCGGCGAGATGTCCCTCAAGGTGATTGACTCCGATCAATGGTTTTTGCCAAAGATAAGAAAGGGTTTTAGCCGCTTCTACGCCAACTAAAAGAGAAGTTATTAAACCTGGTCCGTGAGTTACGGCAATAAGATTTATTTTTTTAAAATCAAAATTATTTAAAGATTGTCTAATTACTGGTAAAATGTTTTCTAAATGAGCTCGAGCGGCAATTTCCGGAATAATCCCGCCGTATTTTTGATGGATTGGTATTTGGGAAGAAATTATATTGGAAATTATTTTAAAACAGCAGTTTTTGTTAGACGGTTTGTATTCTAAAATCGAAGCCGATGTTTCGTCACAGGAAGTTTCAATACCTAAAACAATAAGTTTTTGTTTGTTGTTCATAAAGTCATTTTAACAGATTTTTTTTCTTTGACAAATTGTTTTATTTTTGCTAATCTTTTTAATAGTTGTGGGTAGTAGTTATTAGATATTTTTATTTTTTAAATTCTATATTCTAAATTCCACATTCCATCTTCGGCCCCGTCGTCTAGTGGTTAGGACACCAGGTTTTCATCCTGGTAACAGGAGTCCGATTCTCCTCGGGGCTATTTCAAAGGGGGCTATTTTAAAAGATTTTTGATACTAGAAAAAATATTAGGTTTTCCTCCGAAGGCGTCTGCTTGACCGGTAGATAGGGACCCGTCCCTGGCGGGCATTCTGGCAACGGGAGTCGGTCTAATTATCTGTCCGCGCGAATAGTTATAATCTTTTAATTTTTTTGAGATTATTTATAAATAATATGGAACCGCAATTTTTTGAAAAAAATTTTGAACAAAAAAATGAAAGTAACCTTGAAATATTGATTAACTCGGCAATTAAAGAGATTACCCTGATTGAATCAGGGTTAGATTGTTTAAAAAAAGATGAAGAAAAAGGCTTTTTGCGACAAAACGGACTTAGGTTGATTAAAGATGAGGGAGGCAAAAGGGGAGATTATATTATTATTGCGGATAACCTAAATGACGAGACATATAAATTGGCGCAGGAAATAGCAAAAAATATCCCCAGTCGTAATATTAGAGTCGATAAAAATTAAAAAAATAGACTTTCAATAAAAAAACAAAGTGAGCTGGCAAACACTTTGTTTTATTTTAGAAGATTGCTTGACTTGCCGTCTTTAATCTCTATAATTAAAGAATAAAAATAATTAGTTTAAGTGAGTTAATCATGAAAAAAATAATTGTTTATACTTCGCCAGCCTGTTTTTATTGTCACCAATTAAAAGATTTTTTAAGAAAAAAAGGATTTGCTTTTAAAGAAATAGACTTGAGTGAACATCAGGATAAAATAGACTGGTTGGTTGAAAAAACAGGACAAATGTCCGTACCAATTACCGAGATTGATGGAGAAATGGTTATTGGTTTTAATCAGAAAGAATTAAAAAATAAATTAGTAAAAAAATAAAAAAATATGATAGGATTTAAAGAAGTTAAAAATAACCCGCAAATTTTAGAATTTTTAGAACAAACTAGAATTGCCATAGAAGCGATTGGTTATAATGAACATGATTTCCGTCACGCTAATTTAGTGGCGCAGAGGTCGCGGCAACTAGCCAAGCAAGTCGGTTTAAGCAAAAGAGGGCAAGAGTTGGCCACTATTGCCGGATTTTGTCACGATATTGGTAATTTTCTTGGCCGTTCTCAGCACCATTATTGGGGCGCGCTTTTATTTCATCAAATTTTTCAACACGATTTTCCGCCACGAGAGTTGTCTTGGATTATGCAAGCCATCGCTAATCACGACAAATATGAGATGAAAATAGCTAATCCGATATCAGCTTTGGTTATTTTAGCCGATAAATCAGACGTGCATCGTTCTCGCGCCGCAATTAAAGATTTTAATAAAATGAAAGACGATATTCATAACAGGGTTTGTTATGCGGTGACAAAGTCGGAGTTAAGAGCGGAAAGAAAGAAAAAACAAATTACGCTTATTTTAAAAATTGACGTGAAATTCGTTCCGATTATTGAATATTTTGAAATTTTCACCGAACGTATGACTTATTGTCGTCAGGCCGCCAATTATTTGGGTTATAAATTTAAATTAGTAATCAACGATTTTAAATTATTGTAACAATGGAAAGAGCAGAAGCCATAAATTTATTAAAAGAAAAAGTTAAGAGTAAAAATTTAATCAAACATTGTTTGGCGGTTGAGGCGGTGATGAGAGGGTTAGCTGAACGTTTTAACGAAAATCAAGAAAAGTGGGGATTAGCCGGACTTTTGCACGATATTGATTACGAAGAAACAAAAAATGACCCGGCCAGACACAGTCTTTTGGGCGCAGAGATGCTAGGTCGATATAATTTAGACCAAGAAATCATTGAAGCCATAAAAGCTCATAATGAAATTCATAATTTACCAAGACAGAGTCAAATTGCTAAAGCATTATTTTGTTCAGATCCGACTACGGGTTTAATTGTTGCCTCAACGTTAGTTTTTCCTAGCAAGATGATAAAGGATTTGACTGTAGAAAATGTTTTAAATCGTTATAAAGAAAAAAGTTTTGCTCGCGGAGCCAATAGAATAACGATTGCCACTTGTCAAGAATTGAGTTTGTCTTTGTTAGAATTTTTGCAAATAGCGTTGAAAGCAATGCAGAATATCGCCGGTGATTTGGGCCTATAAATATGTTGAATAAAGATTTAACTCAAAAAATCAACCAGGCGAGACGAATTTTGCGGCAAGGCGGCGTTATTGTTTATCCCACAGATACCTTGTACGGTTTAGGGGCTGATATTTTCAATATCCAGGCGATAAGAAAAATTTTTAATATAAAAGGAAGAAATTTTAATAAGCCGCTTTCAGTCATGGTCTCTGGTTTTAAGGATATGGAAAAATTAGCTTGGATTAATAGTGAGCAAAAGAGGTTAATTAACGCTTTTTTACCCGGTCCGTTTACTTTTATTTTAAAAAAGAAGAAAATTGTTTTGGATATTATTACCGGCGGACTGATTAATGTTGGACTGAGAATACCAAGATCGGAAACCTGTAAAGCCTTAAGTCAAAATTTGCCGATTATTACGACCAGCGCCAACATCTCAGGAAGCAAGCCTGTAACAGATATCAAAACAATCACAAGAATCTTAAAAGATAAAGTTGATTTTATTTTATCTGGGAAAAGTCTTAGCGGAACAGCCTCGGTCATAATCAACTTAACGCAAAAGCCTTTTAAAATTAACAGATATTAAATTATTATGGGTTCTTATAGAATAGAAAAGGTTAATGAATTAATTAAAAGAGAATTGGGCCAGATTATTTTTCGTGAATTTGAAGCGCCGGAAGGGTCTCTTGTCACCATTATTAAGGTTGAAACCACTAGAGATCTTATGGAAACAAAAGTTTGGTTAAGCATCTTTCCAATTGTGTCTGCTGATGAGATATTTAAAAATTTAAAAAAAAGAAAAGAACATTTTCAATTTTTATTAAAGCGAAAGCTTTTTTTAAACCCTCTGCCTAGAATAAAATTTATTTTAGATTTAACCCAGGAAAATGTTAATCTCGTAGAAAATATTTTATCAAAAATCAAAGAGGAGTAGAATAATAGCTTAAATTGACAAAAAATTTTCATTTGTTATCATATTAATATAATTAACAACTAAATAATTTTACAAAATTTGAATATGTACCTCGTTCCAACTGTTATTGAAAAATCGTCGCAAGGAGAACGAGCCTATGATATATATTCAAGGCTTTTAAAGGAAAGAATAATTTTTCTTGGCGATGTTATTAGTGATGATGTTGCCAATATTGTAATCGCTCAACTTTTATTTTTGGCTAGCGAAGACAAAAATAAAGATATTAAACTCTATATTAATACTCCCGGAGGCTCGGTAAGCGCCGGTTTGGCTATTTATGACACAATGCAATACATAAAGCCAGACGTAATGACCATTTGTATTGGAATGGCGGCTTCAATGGGGGCGGTTCTTTTGGCGTCGGGTGCCAAAGGAAAACGATTAGCGTTGCCCAATTCAGAAATAATGCTTCATCAAGTGGTAGGAGGGACCGAAGGACAAGCGTCTGATATTAAAATTAGAGCTGAACAGATTTTAAAGACAAGAGACAGGATGAACCAGATTTTAGTTAGACACACTAGACAACCTATCTCTAAAATAGAAAAAGACACGGACAGAGATTTTTATATGACGGTTGAAGAGGCTAGAAAATACGGATTGGTTGATAAAGTTATTGTGAGTGAAAAATCTGTTAGTGGCAAATAGCGAATAAGTGTTTGTATTTTTTCTTTGAAAGCCAAGTTTTTTGGCTTTTTGTGTTTTAAATTATTTAATTAACAAAATACTATATGAATTACACCTTAGTTTTAGCAGCCATTGTTTTAGGGAGTTTAATTGGTTGGTTTGTTCGTCAAATAGTGAGTAGAAAATCAGCCGAATCAGCTGAATCAAAAGCGGCAGATATTTTAGCAAAGGCTAAAATTAAACAGCAAGAGATGTTTTTTAAGGCCAAGGAAGACGCTCTAAGAATCATTGAACAAGCAAAAGAAGAAGAGTTGAACAGACAAAAAGAGTCAAAGCTGTTAGAAGAAAGATTAGAAAAGAGGCAGTCCTTGTTTGAGAAAAAAATTTTTGAACTTGAAGAGCATCAGCGCGATTTGTCCGATAAAGCTGAAAAATTGGAAGACGCCAAAAAGAAAATAATAAAGATTTATGAAGACGCGAGGAAGGAGCTGGAAAGAATTTCAGGAATGGCCAGAGAAGAAGCAAAAAAGGTTTTATTGGAAAGTTTAGAGCAAAAAATGAAGGATGACATTTTGGAAAGGGTAAAAAAAATGGAGCAATATGGAGCTGATGAAATAGAAAAAAAATCAAAAGAATTAATAGCTACGGTCATTGAAAGATATGCTTCAGCCCATACAGCCGAAGTGACAACCGGAATGGTTTCTTTGCCATCGGACGACATAAAAGGAAGAATTATTGGAAGAGAGGGGAGAAATATTAAAGTAGTTGAACAATTAACCGGCGCGGAAATTATTGTTGATGACACCCCGGAGACGGTTTTTGTTTCAGCCTTTAATCCAATTCGGCGTCAATTAGCTAAATTGGTTTTGGAAAAATTAATAACAGATGGACGCATCCAACCGGCTAGAATCGAGAGAATAGTGGAAGAGACAAAGAAAGATTTAGCGCGGGATATTAAAAAGGCCGGCGAAGACGCTCTTTATCAAACCGGCATAGCCGGACTTGATCCAAAACTGGTTAGTATTTTAGGGAGGTTAAAGTATCGTACCAGTTATGGACAGAACGTTTTAGTTCATTCAATTGAAACCGCTCACTTATCGGCGATGTTGGCCTATGAACTCGGAGCCAATGTGGCAGTGGCGAAAAAGGCCGGATTACTCCACGACATTGGTAAGGCGGTTGATTTTGAGGTGCAAGGAACACACCCAGAATTAGGCAGAGAATTGGGAATAAAATATAATTTACCTCAAGAAATAATTATTCCAATTGCTACTCATCACGATGACAAGCCACCAACATTAGAGGCGGTAATCGTTAAGGTGGCTGACGCTATTTCCGGAGCCAGACCCGGCGCGCGAAGCGATAATTATGAGGGATATCTTAAAAGATTGGAAGAGTTGGAGTCACTGGCTAAAGGTTTTGGCGGAGTAGAAAAGGTTTATGCCATTCAGGCTGGTCGAGAATTGCGCGTTTTTGTTTCACCTCAGGAGATAGATGATTTGGCTGCCAATAAACTAGCTCGTCAGATAGCCGATAAAATTGAAGAAGATTTAAAATACCCGGGTGAAATAAAAGTTACGGTAGTCAGAGAGAACAGAATAACCGAATACGCTCGGTAGGACTTAACTAAATAAATGGACGATTTAACAATTTTAATGTTTGTGGTATAATAAATTTGTTAAAATATTATATTATTAAATTGATTTTATGCCAAAAAGAACTTATCAACCCAAAAAACGCAAAAGAGCGAGAACACATGGTTTTAGAAAAAGAATGCAAACTAAAGACGGAAGAGATGTTTTAAAAAGAAGAAAAGCCAAGGGTAGAAAAAAATTGACAGTTTAAAACTATGCTTAAAAAGCAAAGTCGTCTTAATAAAAATAAAGACTTCGCTCAAGTATTTCAGAGAGGAGAAAGGCTTTATGGCCGATATTTTACTTTAAGGTGGCTGAGAAATAATTTGTCTTATTCCAGGTTTGGGATTATTGTTTCTCTTAAAGTTGATAAAAAGGCGGTGATTAGAAATAAAATAAAGAGGAGGATCAGGGCGATTTTTAAAGATAATTTAGACAAGTTAGTTATTAATTGCGATTTTTTAATTTCAACCAGAAAAGAAATTAAGGACTTATCTTTTCAAGAATTAAAAGAAGAAATTCAGATATCATTTCAAAAAAGACGTTTAATTAAAACACACAATGGGTAGTTGGATAAAATTAGCAGTTTTAGGTTTTATTCGTTTTTATCAAAAAACTTTTTCTCCTGATCACGGACCCTGGTCGCTGATTCATCCTTGGCCAGGTGTTTGTAAATTCAGGCCGACCTGTTCGGAATACGCCTATCAAGCCATTGTTAAGTATGGTTTAATAAAAGGCGCCATAAAATCAATTAAGAGAATTTTGCGGTGTAATCCTTGGTCAAAGGGTGGGTGGGACGAACCGTAATAATTCAAAAGTCAAAATTCAAAATTCAAAATTATTATATTTAATTTATTTTAGTTTAGCAGACACAAGCCAATGATTGAATTTTTTAAAACAATTCTTTATGAGCCACTATTAAATCTATTGGTTATTTTTTATAATTTTCCCGGGCATGATCTGGGTGTGGCAATAGTTATTCTCACAATTGTTATTAAGTTGATTTTTATTCCTCTTTCCATTAAATCAACTAGGGCTCAAAAGTCATTAAGAGACATCCAGCCCAAATTAGATGAAATTAAGAAAAAATATCCCGACCAAAAAGAAAAACAAGCTAAAGCGACGATGAATTTGTATAAAGAAAACAAAATTAATCCAGCTTCTTCATGCTTACCCCTTTTAGTTCAATTACCAGTTTTAATTGTGGTTTATCAGGTTTTCCGAGTTGGCTTAACTAGTAGCTCTTTGCCAATTTATTCTTTTATACAAGATCCGGGAACATTGAATTTAGTGGCTTTTGGTTTTTTAAAATTAGCCGAACCGAATTTAATTTTAGCGGTAATTACCGCTGTTTTACAATATTTACAAGTAAATGTTTTTTCTTCTAAAAAACCCTCTCGGGTTTTGGCTAAACAAGGCGTGGCTAAAGATGAAAATATGATGACGATAATGAATAGTCAGATGAAATATATGATGCCGATTTTAACTATTTTCATCGGCGCGACCCTACCAAGCGGTTTAATGCTTTATTGGTTGGTTAGTTTACTTTTTTCTTTAGTTGAACAAAAAATAATTTTTGGTTATTCCAAGAAAATCGAGGTTAAAAAATATGAACCTAAAAGCAATAATTAATTTGCCGGTTTATCTTAAAAGTGGGGGATATCTTGGACAAATAGTTGACTTAAATATTAATTTTGAGAGCGGAGAAATTATTGATTATTTAGTTAAAAACAAAAAAACAATCAGGGGATTATTTGAAAAATGCTTGGTGATTAACAAGAATCAGGTTTTATCAATCACCGAAGACAAGATGACAGTCAAAGATACTTTTGAAAAAATTGAAAATTTAGTTATAGAACCAATTAATTAATTTAGTATGCCATTAGCATTCGGATTTATTAAATTAATCTTTTTAAATAGCTTTTTGAGCGTTGTTTACTTTCCTTATTGGTGGTATACGGTCGGACTGAAAAAAAGAGTAATTGGTTTTGCAAATGGTATTAAAAATTTGGCTCGCAATTTGGCTTTAAAAATAATGTTTACTCATCTTTTTCAGCCAATGTTTGGCGAGTATTCAAAATCGGGAAGGATTATTAGTTTTTTTATGCGTCTTATTCTTTTGATTTGGCGCTCGTTTTTATTTTTAGTAGGGTCGCTTGTCTTTTTAGCTCTTCTAGTTTTATGGATAGTCGTTCCATTGGTAAGCGTTTGGCAAATAATAATATATTTATTTTGATTTTAAAATGGATTTTTTTATTTGTGAAAAATGTAATGGATCTGGTTTGGTAGAAAAACAAAAATGTCCAAATTGTCATGGTCGGGGCGTTTATTCTTGGTTTGACGGGCGGGTTTTATTTTTGAGTCAAAAATTTGATAGAGATAAAAGGGCGCTTTTGGTTGTTGAAAAGTTTTTGAAAACAATCGTTAGGATAACTTTATTTATAATCGGTTTAGCTGGATTAGTTTGTTTTATTAAGATAATCACCGGACTATTTGGAGTAGAAATAGAAATTTTAAATAGTGTTTTCCCTTTTCTTGGGCTAGAGAGCGAAGATATTTTTATCATTTTTTGGTTATCTGTATTGATTGATTGTTATTTGATTTATTTGTTTGGAAGAGATTTTGATAAAAAACAAAAAATTTGGGCTAAATCAGTAATCAATAATTTTCCTCCGCAAAATTGGGATGAAGCCGTTAATTTTTTCAAACAAGAGCGACTGGAAGTGACAGAGGCTTTTTCCGACGAGACAATTAAATTAATTAGAAAGTCATGGAAATTAGCAAACAAGCTTAGTCATTTCCAAATAAGCCCACTTCATATTTTTGCCGCTTGTTTGCAAACGCCTAAAATCATTTTGGTTATTAATCGATTAGGAATAGATTGGAAAGACATTCGGGAAAAAGTTATTAAGGCTCTGGATAAACTTCCCAAAAGCAACAAAGAACAAGAGGTTTTTTACGATTTAGACGCAAGAAAGGTTTTCCTAAATTCTTATGCCCTGGCCGTAGAGAAAAAACAGGCGAACATATCGGTTTTAGATGTGTTAGAGTCAATGGTTGGTTTTGACGGACAAATTAAAGATTTTTTTTACGACTTAGAAATAGGTCAAGATGAAATAAAAAATGTCTGTCTTTGGATAAAAATTTATGAAGAATTGGCTCAACAATATCATCATTTTGTCGGTCGAGCCAGGTTTAAACCAAAGGGACCGATAAATAGGGCTTATACCGCTATTGCTACTCCTAATCTTGATGCGTATAGTCAAGATTTAACCCAATTAGCAGGGGGCGGTTACTTGAATCTTTGTATAGGAAGAAGCAAAGAAATAGACGAAATTTTTAGAATTACTGAAAGTGGACGGTCGGGTGTGATTTTGGTGGGGCAACCTGGGGTTGGGCGGACTACGATTATTAGTGGATTGGCGCAACGAATGGTAACCGAAGAAGTGCCGAAAATTTTGCAGGACAAGAGATTAATAAGTTTAAGTTTATCTAACTTGGTTGCCGGCGCTTCGCATCCGGGGGAATGTGAGAAAAGACTACAAATAATTCTTAATGAAGTAGTAAGGTCTGGCAATATAATTTTGTTTATTAAAGATATTCATAACATGATCGGCGTTAAAACAACTGAGGGAGAACTTGATATTGCCGAGATGTTGGGTGAGTTCGTAAAAAAATATTCAATTTTAATTTTTGCCACCTCAACGCCAAATGAATATAGAAAACTAATAGAGCCTCATTCTTTAGGGGGAGCGTTTCAGAAAGTTAACATTGAAGAAACGGATAAAAATACCACAATTCAAATTTTGGAAGCCAAAGCCGCGTCAATTGAAAGCAAAGAGAAAGTTTATTTTTCTTATGGCGCTTTGGCGAGCGTTTTTGATATGTCTTCGCGTTATATTGTTGAAAGATTTTTGCCGGAGAAAGCTATAAATCTCCTTAAAGAGGTGGCAATGGTGGTTAAAAACAAGCGAGGAGGGAGAACGATTATTAAGGGTGAAGATGTTGCTGAATTAATTTCCGAAAAAACAAAAATTCCACTAACAAGATTGACCGAAAAAGAATCAGAAAAATTACTTAATTTAGAAGAACAAATTCATCAACGTTTAATTGATCAAAATGAAGCGGTTAATATGGTGGCCTCGGCTTTAAGAAGAGCTAGAACAGAATTAAGAAACCTAAAAAAACCAATTGTTAATTTATTGTTTTTGGGCCCGACCGGTGTAGGGAAAACAGAGTTAGCAAAAACCGTGGCCGAAGTTTATTTTGGTCATGAGGATAGAATGATTAGATTGGACATGAGTGAATATCAGGAAAAAAATAGCATTGATAGGTTAATTGGGACACCGGGCGGAGAGCAGGGCGGGCAATTAACAGAAATGGTTCGATTAAATCCTTCTTCTCTTTTGTTGCTTGATGAAATAGAAAAAGCTCACCCCGATATTTTAAATGTATTTTTGCAAGTGATGGATGATGGTCGTTTAACCGACGCTACTGGTCGGACGGTGAATTTTGCCAATATCATTATTATTGGTACCTCTAACGCCGGCACGGATTTTATCCAAGAAGAAATAAACAAAGGATCGTCAGTGGAGAAAATAACGGAAATTTTAGTTCGCGAAAAATTAAAATTCCATTTTCGATCTGAATTCTTAAATCGTTTTGACGGAGTGATTGTTTTTAAACCCTTAGGAAGAGAAGAAATTAAGCAAATCGCAAAACTGCAATTAAAGAAGTTAGCCAAGCAACTAGAATCAAAAGGGATTATTTTAAAATTAACAGATGACGCGATAAACGAAATAACTGAAGCTGGTTTTGATCCGGCTTTTGGCGCGCGGCCGTTGAATCGGGTCATTCAAAATAAAGTGAGCGATGTCTTGGCTAAATTTTTATTGACCGGCAAAGTGGGTCGACGCGACACGGTTGTTTTGGAAAAAAATGGGGCGGTAAGAATAGAGAAAGCAGAAAAAATTTAAGGATATAAATTTGTTAATATTTATATGTCAAAGCACCCAAAAAATGTTGAAGGATTTAATGGTTCGCTTAAAGAATTAGCCGAAGCGATCGGTAATATGATTTATAACCAAGTCGCGATTTTTATCGAAAAACTCGCTGAAAATATTAAAAAACAAGGAGAGTGCGACTTGGCAAGAGGAAGAAAAAAATTTGCCTCAGCGATATGCGCCGCTTCAAAAAAACTTTATGAGGCTAAAGATAAAATGGACTTAGTTTGGAAAATTTGTGAGCCATATATGAAAGATTAGACAAAAATAAGATTAATAATAAATTAATAATATATATGAAAAAATTTATTAGAAAGAGAACAAATTAAACTTACGCCGGACTTGGTCGAATCTTTTAAAATAGAATTTTTAAATTCAAAAAATATTGATATTAAAAACGCAATGATTGAGATGGGAGATTTCGTATTTAGAAGCAGTGGTTCCGAGGATGAAAAATCGGTTTATTTTAAAGGCGAACGAATCGATGGTACAAAAATTAGCATTGTAATTGAAAAAGGCAATGATTATAAGTCTCCAGCAGAGATTGCGCAAGCAGAAAAGGATACTGAAAAGGACAATTAAAGATTATTTTAATTTATTATACAAAAACAGCGAGACTCGGTTTTAATGATTTTAATAAAATAACATGAGAGGATTGTTTAATCAAAAACAACAAGACGAGAGAATCGAAGAATTATTAGAAAAGACAGTAAAAATAAAGACTAATTTATTTCAAGAGACAAAAGATAAAGAACAATTGAATCCACAGAAAAGACTTGTGTCAATAAATAACGTTCTAAACGCGGTTAAAGGTAAATTAGGAAGACCCAAAACGGCAATTAACATTGGTTCCGGTTTTGCCTATGAAACAGTATTGTTGCATATAAAAGGAATCAAAGCTGTCGGAATAGAAAAAGTTCATCTTAAAAATATACAGGCGTTAACATTGTTCCATCGGCTTGAAATTTTATTAGTTCAAACAGAAGAGCTTGATTTTAGTAAATCCCCAGCCATACTTGAAGCTGATTTTCACAAAATGCGATTTGATAAACAAAAGGTTGATTTGATAACGATGTTTTATTTAAGTAAAGAACTTATAATGAACCCCGAAACATTACGAAGGTGTGAAAAATTGCTTAAAAAAAATGGGAAGATTTTACTTTCAACCGAAGTAAACAGTAAAGTAGCGCGACAAATTTTAAACAGCAAAAATTTTCCGTTGCCAAAAGGTTTTTCGGTTGAAATAATTAAGATTCCTCGTAATTTTGAGAAAACTGTGGTTATCTTAAAAGGCCGGTCTCGATGACATTCGCGTGTTTTGACGGCAATTAGTCTTGAAAGATTTTTTAAATGTGTTAAAATATTAATATAATTGATAAAATAAAGTTTATGAGTTTAATAGCTGTAGTTAAAACCGGTGGCAAACAATATTTAGTCAAGCAAGGAGATGTGCTTTTGGTTGAAAAGTTAAAAGCAAAGCCAGGAGATAAAATATTTTTTAAAGATGTTTTTTTGTGTTTTGATTCGAAAGAAAAATCAAAAATAGAGGTAGGCCGGCCGAATTTGGAAACTAAGGTTGAGGCCGAGATAATCTCTCAAGAAAGAGGAAAAAAAGTAAAAATTGTGAAATACAAACCAAAAGTTCGTTATCATCGCGAGAACGGACACCGTCAGCCATATAGTCGAATTAAGATTCTAAAGATAGGAAAGGAGTAAAACAGAAAGCAACCAATAAAAAAATAAGGGATCTGTCCCTTTATTTTTTATTAAAAAATATAACAATTATTTTCCCGACAGAAGTTTTAGCGCTTGTTTTAATCTTTTTTCAGCGCCAATGATTTCCGCGGGAATCTTTTTGACTATTTGTCTCGCCTGCGAAATATTGTAGCCCATACTGACCAAAGCGTCTATAATCAAAGAATCGTCTTCTTGTTCTTTTTGGCCCTCAATAGGTTTCCTTGTTTTCCCCTTAAGTTCTAAAATAATTCTTTCGGCTGTTTTTCGGCCAATACCGGAGATTTTAGTTAGAATAGAATCGTCTTGTTGAGAGATGGCTTTTTCCAAGTCAGATAGACGAACTAAAGAAAGAATATTCAGGGCGGTTCTCGGACCAATAGAAGAAACAGAAATAAGTTGTTTAAAATAAGACAATTCTTCAGGTAATTCAAAACCATATAACTTTAATAAATCTTCTCTGACCTCAAGATAGGTAAAAAGTTTTATGTTTTGTCCGATTTGTGTTTTTTCTGTCAAGGAATTTATAACAAAAACTTGATAAGCCAAATTTCCAGTTTTAATGGCTAAGAAATCTTTGTCTTTGTAAGAGACGAGTCCTTCAATTGAATAAATCATATTGACCTTGGTAATTAATGATGTTATCATTATATCAGGGGTTGACAAAAATGTAAAATTTGTTATACTCTAATCACCATTAATAAACAGGCGGGAAAATTTATAAAATATATGTCATTTGAAGGCGACAAACAAAATTTTGAACAAGAAAACCACAAACCAAGCATGGAAGAGTTCAAGTTGAAAATAGAGGGAAAACTTAAGGACGAATTTTTTCAAGGAAAAAACAGACAAGAACAAGGGTTACTTGCTGATCGAAGTGGTGATTTAGCTAGACTCTATGGGCTTGGAAATAGGGCGATGCACGGTGTTATAAAAAATTCGCAGGTTTTAAGTAAA
>Ga0066637_10000938_pt1 | contig 18402 bp, 23 predicted proteins | sample CryGeyCG2014_020_FD_62737 | JGI IMG/M metagenome (GOLD analysis project Ga0066637, IMG submission 62737) | Groundwater microbial communities from aquifer - Crystal Geyser CG08_land_8/20/14_0.20 | ecosystem: Environmental > Aquatic > Deep subsurface > Groundwater | place: USA: Utah: Grand County...
TGCAATGCTGCTACAGAGGACTATTACTGATTGATTTTGATCATTTTTTATTCAATTTTTTGGAATATGCCTTCTGCTCATGGGATAGGTCGTCAACCTTTATATGTGTAGGCCTTCCAAACCTTGAGGTCCTATCAAATACGTTTTTGGGGTCAGGGGCGTGAATATGAATTTTAAACTGCTCTCCTTCACCTTTATTCAATATTACCGCATGCCCTATTTCGGTTAAGGTCTTCATAAGTTTATTCTCATCTATGTTGCTTCCCACTAATATAAATTCAACGCAGTACTCTTCCCTGGAGCTTTCTTTTACATTAGGGGCCTTGAGGGGAGAGCCTGAAGCTGTCTTATTTATAGGTTGGGCTAGGCTATACCTGAGCATTCCTTCGAAAAAATATACCAAACCGCTAGCGCCGGCATCAACAACACCTGCCTCTTTCAGCGCAGGAAGCTCTTCTGGTGTCTGCGATAATGCTAATTTGGATTCTTCATGCACTGCTTTCAAGACATCTAAAAGAGTTGCCTTGTTCTCGCATATTTTTTCGGCTGCCGCTGCCAGCTTTCTGGCCACAGTAAGTATAGTGCCTTCCTTGGGTTCTGCCAATTTTTTGTAGGCTTCATCAGCGGCTACGCTAAGACCTTTTGCAAAATCCTGCGGCGTAATGACATCTTTTTCTTTTACCACATTTGCGAATCCTGTCAATAAGCTTAAAAATATCATGCCTGAACAACCCCTAGCTCCCTGAAACGCTCCCGTTGCTGCGGCATGCGCCACCTTTCCGGCTGAAGAGCTACCCGTTTTTCTGACGGATTGCCAAGCGGCCAGAAGCGTATAGTGCATATTCTTCCCGGCATCGCCGTCAGGCACAGGGAACACATCTATTGAATCGAGTTCATCTTTGCGTAACTCGAGCATTTTGATGCCTGACCTGATAAGCGCCTTCAACCTTAAACCGTCACACTGTATTAAATCCAGATTTTTAAATTTTCCCATTTTTATTCGTGATCATCCCGGAGGCCAACCGAACTTTCTTCCTCCTATTAAATGCAAGTGTATATGAAAAACCAGCTGTCCGGCATCTTGGCCGCAGTTCCCTACGATTCTATATCCGGAGCCGTTCAGCCCATTATCCTTTGCTATTTTATTGGCGGCTAATAACATTTTTCCTACCAGCTCCGCGTCCGTACCCTTAAGAGAAGATAATTTATCTATATGTTTCTTTGGCACTATTAACACATGCGTCGGCGCCTGAGGTTTTATATCATTAAATGCAAAAATATCTTTATCTTCATATACTTTTTGCGAAGGGATTTCACCGCTTGCAATTTTGCAAAATAGGCAATCTTTCATTTTTTTTATTCTCCTTTGACCCTATTCTTTAACGACCCGATCCCATCTATTACAACTTCTACCGTATCACCCGCTTTCATAGGCCCCACGCCTTTCGGCGTGCCGGTAGAAATAACATCGCCTGCTAAAAGAAGCATTGTGCGCGATATAAAACTTAATAGTTCATATGGTGAAAATATAAGGTTATCCGTGTTGGAAGATTGCTTCAAAACACCGTTTTTATATAACCTAATACCTAGGCCTGATGGATTAATATCTGTTTCGATAAAAGGGCCTATTGGCGCGAACGTATCGAACGATTTTGACCTTGTCCATTGTATGTCAATGCGTTGCAAATCCCTCGCCGTGACATCATTAAAACATGTATAGCCTAATATATATTTATACGCCTCTTTCTCTTTAATATCTTTCGCTCTTCTTTTTACTACAAAAGCTAATTCTGCCTCATAGTCAAGGCGTTTAACCAGCTTGGGATATATTATATAATCGCCGTTTCCTATAATACTGGTAGGCGGTTTTAAAAATATCACGGGTTCCTTAGGGAGCCTCATGCCTAATTCTTTGGCGTGATCTTTATAGTTAAGGCCTACTGCTATGATCTTGGAAGGAAGGGATGGCGGAAGGATTTTTATGTCTTTTATATAAAAAATATTCCCTCTTTTTTTACTTGCTTCGCGCGGCTCAAATATAGAGCCCGCATACTCTATAACGCTGGTGCCGTTGAGTATGCCCGCCCTAATCTTATTCTTATATAAAAACCGAACTAGTTTCATGCTTGCGGCGTAAAAAGTTTATCAAGCCTTCCCTGCATCCTGTTGTTCTTTTTTCTCCTCAGGCTTAGGCGCAGATTTTGCCTTTTCGGCCTGCCAACAGTTTTTACTGCAATAATACTTACCGTGACGGTAGTACCACCATCTATCCTTGATGGTTTTGTTGCACTTAGCGCAGTTAGTTGGCCTTGCCTTTTCCGGGACCTTTTTCTCTTCCGGCTTTTTCTCTGCGACAGGAGACTTATCCGCTTGCTTTTCACCAGCAGCTTGTTCTTTAGGCGCTTCGGTATCCGGCTTAACCTCAGCAGCTTTTTCTTCCTTTTTTACCTCATCCACAAAAACCTCCTTAATTTATAATAATAAAAAAGGGGTAGATAGTAGAAAAGATATTATCTACCCCTTAAACCATCTATCCTTACAAATGAACCTTTATTGTCCTCTCTACTTAGTTTGTATAACAAATTCTGGTTCAACTATCGGCTTATAATCTTCCGGGAGAGGAACAGGGAATGTTGCCGTTTCGTACACGCCCACCACAGTTCTCATAACCGTCATACCTATGCCTTTTACGAGACCTAATGTAAGTCCGGCGAATACATTGCTTTCCACGCTTGTATCATATATATTCTTTGGCACTTCTATCCAACCCGTCAGTATATTTCCTACGCCTCTGCCGAGCTTTCGTGTCATATCCTGGGCATAACAATTGGAAACTACACTAATAATCATGAGAGCAACAATTAATAAAACTAGACCTTTTGCTTTCATTGATTTCACCTCCTCTTTATTATTTTCAAACTGAATATAGCACATTTAAAGATTCTTGTCAAGGGCTTTCATATGGCAAATCAAGGCGTGCGCCTTATTTTGGCACCCGAAACCTTTTTTGCTGAGCTTTTTGTAATATCCTCCACTACTTTCTCTATGCGAGAGACGTTATCTTCTTTAATGTTTGCGAACTCGATGCCTATATCATAAAGAACCTTTTTAGTGGGAAGCTCTCTTTTTACTTCCCATACCACTTTCCCTTTACATTCGATAGCGGGTAAGTTATTGTCGAGCATGAGCTTGAGATCGACTTCTTCGGAAGAATTCAGCTTTCTATCTAAAACTACGCAGATACCGCCTATGCCGATATTTTCCGTATGTGTATTGATGTTTCTGGAAAGAAGCCTTCTTTTTATAAGAATCGCGCATTTATAATTAGCCCTTGGAAACCGCCGGCCATCCATACCGTTCCACATTTTTTCTCCCCTTCGTTAACAGGTTTTTTATAGTATATGATATATACATATAAATAGCAATAAAAAATTCTTTACACAAATCTTCGTTGGGTGTATCATAAGGCCGAGGGAAAAATGTACCTATCTTTTTACGGATTAAAAGAAAATCCATTTAATGTAACAAGCGATCCTAGCTTTTTCTTTATGAGCCGAAGGCATAAAGAAGCTTTTTCTCACCTGATATACGGCATAAAAGAAAAAAAAGGATTTTTGGAAATAACCGGCGAGATCGGGACGGGAAAAACTACACTTTGCAGGGTCCTCTTAAATCAGCTTGATAAAAAGATCAAAACAGCCTTTATATTAAACCCTAACCTTTCCGAACTGCAGCTTCTACAGGCCATCGCGGAAGATTTTGGATTGCACATCGATAATAAAAACAATAAACTATCTCTCCTTAAAAGATTGAACGATTTCTTGATCGAGCAATTAGAAGTAGATAATAATGTGATACTCATATTAGACGAGGCGCAGAATATAAGTCTTGAGCTTCTTGAAAAGATACGCATGTTATCGAACCTAGAAACGGAAAAGGAAAAACTGTTTCAGATAATATTGGTCGGCCAGCCGCAGTTGAGGGAAAAGCTTCGCTCGCCCGAACTGGAACAGCTCAAGCAAAGGATAGGCATTCGTTATCACATATACCCATTGGATGAGGAAGAAATAGAAAAATATATATATCATAGATTGAATGTGGCCGGATTCAATGGCTCCATAGTCTTTTCCGACGACGCCCTTAAAGAAATATATAAATATTCCAGGGGAATACCGCGTTTAATAAATCTTGTATGCGACAAAGCCCTTTTATTGGGCTATGTATTGGAAGCTAAATTAATTTCCTTGGATATGATCAAAAAGAGCATAAGAGAAATAGAAGGAATAACCGAATGAGCATTATAAGCGAGGCACTAAGAAAAGCCCATGAAATAAATTCTCAATCAAAGAGAAAGGAGCCCGGGAAGCCCAATTTATTAGGCCCTGCGATCGAGCCTGGAACGCCAACACCCAAAATTAAGGCGAATAAAAACATTTCTTATCTCGCTACTTTAGTAATTATTCTTATCCTGCTTACATTCGCCGGCTTTGTCATACTAAAAAGTAGGAGTTCGGGAGTGAATAAACAAGCTGCTACGATAGCATATGATGCGGCCGTGAAAAATACTGAAAATAATACAGACACTGTTAGGATAAAAGAAGAACCAGCTGCGCCAATTATCGAAAATAAACCGGCTGCAAAGAAAGATTTTAATTATGAGGCATTTGATTTAAGCGGTATTGTATTTGGGGGCGGTAAGCGGTCGTTCGCAGTTATAAATAATGATATTTTGGAAGAAGGCGATATGGTAGGTGATGCAAAAATTATTCGAATAGAAAAGAATAAAGTGACGCTCTTGTTCAACAATAGCGAAATAGTCCTCAACTTAAAAAAATAGAACCCATCCTTACAACTCTACAAATCGAGCACAAATTTATATATAGAAAATCCGCCCATATCTATATGCTCTTTTTCCTTAAAACCTCTTTTTTTGCAGAGCTCAATTGCTTGGACCATTCGGTTTGTTCCTTGAAAAACAATATGTTTGTAATTCTTCGATGCGCAGTACGTTATAGCCTCTTCTATCAGCTTCTTACCGTACCCTTTCCCTCTATGCATGCCTAACACGAACAACCTGCGGATTAAGGCGGCATCAGTACTTTCTTCCTTAACCCCCACAGTGCCTATAACGCTGCCATCCATGTCTAATACTAGGAACATGTCCCGCTCTCCCGAATAAGTGCCCGCAATATTATTCAGATCGCTATCGGAATAAGCCTTTTTATCAAAAGGGTACTCGTTAGACAGGATCGATAATATAAGTTCTTTAACTTGTTTTTCGTCATTGGGTTCAAATTTTCTTATAACCGTATTCGTGATAATCACCTCCTTTAATGATCCGAAGAAACTTTTATCCAAATTTTTCTTTTTCTCGGCCCGTCGAATTCACAAAAAAATATTCCTTGCCACGTCCCTAGCTTCAAGTTGCCGTCTTCTATAAAAACATCTAGGCTGTGGCCGATAAGGCTTGATTTAATATGAGCGCTCGAGTTGCCTTCGGCGTGCGAATAACCATCTTCTGCGGGGATTGCCTTGTTCAGTTCCATCAAAATATCTTCTATTACGCTAGGATCAGCATGTTCGTTTATGAGTATCCCGGCAGTTGTATGCGGGATAAACAAGCGGCAAACCCCATCTTTCACCTTACCCTTATTTACGATACTCGCGACACGGGCCGTTATGTCTATAGCATCGACTTTCGAGGAGCTTCCTACGCTAAGTTCTTCTATCATCAAGCAGTCCTCTCTTTCAATGAGGCCTCGATCAAGGATCTTGGAATATTTTCACACACCTTAAAAGAACCTATTTTTGTCGGTAATACAAAACGGTTTACGCCGCTTATTATTTTTTTATCATGGTCTTGCGCTTTGAGTATTTTAGAAAGGTTCAAGTTCTTTATTCGAGTCGGCAATCCCATGTTTTCGAGGACTCTTTCGATACGCAAGAGATTCTGCTCAGTAATTAAGTCTAGTTTATAAGACAATAATGCCTCGACAAGCATGCCGATCCCGACAGCTTCTCCGTGAACATAAGTTTTATAGTTTCCTGCGGATTCTATAGCATGCCCTATGGTGTGGCCGTAGTTTAGCATTATGCGTATATCTTTCTTATCTCTCTCGTCTTTCTCGACAGCGCCGGCCTTTATCTTGCTGCACTTGCATATTACACGCGCAAGGAAGTCCGGGTCAAATTTAAATGCCTTTTTATAGTTTTTTTCTAGATATGTAAAAAGTGCCGGGTCTTTTATTATGCCGTACTTGACAGCCTCGGCCAATCCGTTCCTGATCTCTGGGAACGGTAAGCTTTCAAGCAATGATATGTCTGACAATACCGCCCTTGGTTGATAAAACGAACCTGCGAGGTTCTTACCGACAGCCAGATCTATAGCGACCTTCCCTCCTATAGCTGAGTCAAGCTGCGAAAGCAATGTTGTCGGTATTTGTATATACGGCACGCCCCTCCGATATACGCTTGCAACAAAACCTGCCGTATCCCCAATCACGCCTCCGCCGAACGCTATTATGAAGACTCTTTTTTTCCTGTCATATAGAGCGATCTTATTTAATATCTCGATGCATACGGAGGCTGCCTTTGCCCTTTCAGAATCCTGTATCATTTTATATTTTACAGAGTAGCCTGATTTTTTAAGTACTTTTTCTAATTTGCCGCTATGAAGCCGTTTTATCTTATCGTTCGTTATCACAAAGGCATCAGAACCTATATTAAGCCCGTCCAAAATACCTCCTAAGGAGTTAAGGGCGTTTCTGCCTATATAGATAAAATAACTTCTTGAGTTTAGATTTAGTTTGATCTTTTTCATATTGTCTTACTATTTAAAAGTTCTCTCGGGAAACCGATATTCCTTACAATCACCCTCCCGCTATGCGCCGGGCCGGCATTTAGGTAAAATCCTCTCTTTGCAAGCCCTAGCGTAACCGTAATCGTACTTTTCACAGCCGCGTTCCTAACCTTGCCGGACAGGCCGTTTAGTCCGGAAGGAATATCAATTGAAATTATTTTGGCCATAGTCTTATTTACAAAAGAAATGACGCTTTTTAGCGGCTCTGATATGCTAGCGCCGGAATAGCCCGTGCCCAATATAGCGTCTACGACTATGCTATATTTAAAGTTTTTAATAAATCTATTGAATTCGTTTGAGTTGGTTATAGCATTAACTTTATAGTTTTCTGACTTCATTAGCTCTAGGTTAAATCTTGCGTCTGAAGCCAGTTCTTGAGGTTTTGCTAATAGAAATGTGTCTGTTTTAAATCTGCTCTTTAGAAGATGTCTACCTGTTACTAAACCGTCGCCGCCGTTATTTCCTTTTCCGCAAAGTACACAAATTTTTTCATCTCTTTTGTGACTTAAGGTCTCTCTCACAACATCTGCCACAACAGAGCCCGCGTTTTCCATTAAGGTAACACTCGCAATTCCATAAATACCTATCGCAATATTATCTATTTGGCGGATTTGCTGTGGCGTTACAATTCTCACGACACAGGGCTTCCGACATCGACAGATCTGTCAGGAATAAGGATGCCTAAGGTTTTGGCGTCTTTGGCGACTAATAGCATGGCGGAAGACTCAACCCCTCTTATCTTAACGGGTTCCAAGTTATTAAGCACGACTACCTTCTTGCCTATAAGCTCGCTTTGACTATAAAATTCTTTTATTCCGGCTATGATTTCTTTCTGAAGTCCGCCTACGTCTATAGTAATGACGTAGAGCTTGTCGGCATTGGGGTGCAGCTTAACGTCTTTTATTTCCGCTATTTTTATTTCTAATTTTTTGAAATCTTCAAAGCTTATCATTTCTTCTCCTTCTTCGGAGCAGCCTTTTCCTTCATTTCAGGCGCAGGGGCTTTAGTCTTTGCTGCGGCGTCCGGTGCTGTACCTGCTGGTACTGCAGTTGCGGCCGCTGCTCCTTCAGCCGCTGTTTCCTCAACTGCGGCTTTTTCCTTCTTCACTCTGAATTTTAACATTTTAACTTTAGGCAAACCAAAAATTTTGTTCTTATCTTCGTCCCATAATTCTTTTTCTTTCAGGTGCTTTAGCCTTTCGTACCTCTTAAGGACCGACCTGTGCTGCTTTTGGCTTTTTCCAGACCTTAAACTTGGATGCTGTGACATTATGTTCCTCCTCTTATTTGAAGCATCATAACTACGCCCGCCCCCTTAATAAAACAGGAGGTTTTAATTTACGCCTACATTTCTCACAAAACAATCTTTGTACTGTTTCTTTAGCTTATCCAAAGTTGATTTAGCCTCTTTAGTAGTATTAAATTTTCCAACGCATACTGCAAACAGGCCACCTTTTGGTATTATGAACGAATATAATCCGCCTTTTTTTAAGACATCTGCTTCTTTGACCGCTGAAGCTTGATCTCGAAAGGTTGCTATTTGGATCGTGTATTTCGCCGATACGCTTGCCGCAGGAGCCCCTGCGGCCAAGTTCTCCTCTTTTTTCTCAATCGCTTTTTTATCGGCTTCTTTCTTTGTGATTTCTTTTTTATCCGTTTCGATTTGCGAAAGACGCGGATCTTGCGGTGTAGTTATCTCGTTTTTTTTGTCTAGAGCCGCACTTGCCTTCGCAATATCTATAACCGCCCGCGGCGTCGTAAAATCTCCTTTGGCAAGGTGTTTACCTTTTTCAACACCTAAAGAGAAAAAAAACACCACGACGATTATAAGCGCGATCAGAACAAGTACTACCTTTTCTAACGAAATAGTAATGAAATGTTGCTTCTGCGGTATATATTTTTGCCGAATCTTTTCTATACTGCTTTGAGGCTTTTCGAATTCTTCAAACAGTTCTTTCTGCTCTCCGTTGTTATTATTAATATCCATCTTTTTTTCCTTTTAATTGAGTATTATTATAGCACTTCTATTTAAATTTTCAAGTCTATCCAGAACCAACAATTGCATTGATTATACATCATAAATTTTGACAGGACAAGCTTAATTAAAACACCTTTAGACCATCTTATTATGAAATAGGTCTTATAGCTGCGCAGCGGGACAGATTATTCTATAATCGCACCATCGGCATCTTCTGCCTGGATTTGGCTGGAAGTTCTGCGATCTTATCTGGACTGCGGTTGAAGCTATAAATTCTTTTGTATCCTCTAACTCTTCGGGATTACACACGGTTGAAACTTTTTCGTTGTTTGTCAAAAAATAAAAACTTAAAACTTTTGGTTCGAGTTTTAAGATCTCCCTGCAGGCTATGGCGTATAAATCCAGCTGCATGCTTTTATCAACGAAGGCCTTGGTTTTAGGGGTTCCCGTTTTGTAATCTATTATCTCAACTCCGCCGTCTGAAAGCTCATCTACCCTATCAATATATCCCGTAAAATAGCAATCTCCTATTTTTATCAAAAACTCCTCTTCGATATATAGGGGGGGTAATAGGTGGCCTTTATTAGTATCGTAAAACTTTTTCAATATTTCAAATCCGCTTTTCTGGTACTGCATTTCCTGAGTTTTATTTACATAGCCTAAAGAGTTCCAGTGGCTTAGGTAGATTTTATACAGATCGTCAAGGGTCGGTGTGCGCCCGCCTTTGATCTGTATATAAAAATCTTCTAAGGTATCGTGCATGTCGGAACCGAACCTTAATGACGCCGCAGGTCTTGTAGGAATTGTATAAATATAATGGAATTTGTACTTCAAGGGGCAATTGATAAACGTGTCTATCTGCGTATAGCTCAATCTTAATTCCTCAGGCAACGGGATAAATGTTTTCTCAAGCTGTAATTTTTCTTCCGTATTGTCTTTTTTTGCGCTCTTTAGACGTCCCGTTAATTTATAATATTCCTTTTTTATACGCTCGAATATGTTGTCTGCCAGACCCTCATCGAAAGATTTTCTTTTTTCTAACTCATCTATCGCCTGCATAATCCTCTGTTTTGACTCAAGTATGACAAGATCTTTTTTCGAAAGGCCTAACTTAACCTTGTATCCCAATTCTTCTTTATCGTATTCGGCATAAACTTTTTTAACGCAATTGCTAGAGCCTTCGGAAAGAATCTCGTTTAAAAAAACCGACTCTTTATGATACGGCTTATTTACTGTCGAGATGAAAACTTTTTCCTTTGCCCTTGTCAATGCCACATAGAAAAGACGCCTTTCCTCCTGAAGATGGAAATTGCCTTTCGGCAATTCTTCTTTCATTAGCTGAACGGGAAATGGTATCGCATCAGGCCTTTGCCTAGTTGGAAAACGATTCTGCACAAGGCTTATAATAAAAACATAAGAGAACTCTAGGCCTTTTGCCTGATGTATAGTCATGAGACGCACACCGTTTTCATTCTCGGGGGCTTCGCTCGATTCCGCCATATCGCCGCCTGCCTCTATATAAGCGTATAGATACGCAATAAAGGCAAAGAGCATAACTTTTTCGTTTTGCTGAATATAATTATTTATAAATCTGTAAAATCTTCCGATATTAGACAGCTTGAGCTCGTTTTCCCTATTCAGATCTATAACAAGATCTTTTACATATCCTGTCTTTTCCATGATTTCGTAAAACAGGTTTTCTATGTCGACCTTGTTCGACAAGGATATCAAGTGCTTAAGAAGGTTGTTAAATTCTTCTAGCTTGGTTACAGTTTCTTTTTTAATAATTTTTTTTATCTCCAGGTCTTTTATGATATCGTAAAGCAGTTTCTTTTCATCTCTCGCCTTCTTGTTTAATTCTATAATCTCATCTAAATCTATACCAAAGCGTTTTATGCTTAAAACACGAAATAAGCTAATACTGTCCCTGGGGTCATTCAATACCGCTAAAATAGCCACTATATCTTTTATTTCGTCCCGTTCTAACAGGCCGGCTGGTCCTGCGATATTATACGGTATATCCTCGAATTTCAGCCTCTTCAAAAGTTCTTCGTTATGGCTATGCGCCCGGTAAAGAACGGCTATCCTTGAATAGTCCTTTTCCTTTTTGCAAATCTTTTTTATGGCATCAACTACTACCTGTGCTTCGCTATCGTAATCGTTGGTCGCAACAATATCCACTACTGCGCCTTCGCTATTAGTCGTCCATAGGTTTTTCTGCGGGTCATACCTATCTGGGTTATTGTTTTTTATAAGTGTTTCGCTTGCGCATAAGATTTTTTTTGTAGACCGATAATTTTGCGTCAGTTTTAGCGATATAAGGTCGGGAAACTTTTCCTTAAACTTTATAAAACTAGCGTAACTCGCTCCTCTAAATCTATAAATAGCCTGGTCGTCATCTCCGACTACGCATATGTTCTTTCGCTTTTCTGAAAGCATCGACAATAATTCTATCTGGGCTATATTGGTATCCTGGAACTCATCTACCAGAATATAATGAAATTGACCCTCATATTCGGCAAGAATGGATGGTTTACTCTTAAATAACTTTATGGTAAAAATAAGGAGGTCACCGAAGTCGAGGCAATTGGTTTCTCGCATTCTCTTTTCATATTCTACGTAGATCTTGGCCATTTCTTTTTTAGATGCCTTTTCCTCCTTGTCTTTTATGCCATTTACATATTTTAGGTATTCCTCAGGAGAGATCAGGTCATCTTTGCACCTAGAAATAAATCTTACAAAATCATTTATCGGACTGAAAGGATCAGCTAAATTGAGATAATATTTGAGGTCCAGATCCGGTATGATGCCCTTAAAGAATATCGACTGCCCGGTTCTGTCTAATAGACGAAAATTTCTCGGGAGCCCTATATCCAGCGAGCGGTCCTTTAAAATGCGGTGGCAAAATGAATGAAATGTGGATATCCAAAGCTCATCCTTGTGCTCGCCGATTAGATCCTCTACCCGGGTAAGCATTTCTTCCGAGGCCTTTTTTGAAAATGTAACCGCTAGAAAATTAGAAGGGTTTAAATGAGGGAATGATTTGATTAAATGTGCAATGCGATGGGTTATAACCTTTGTTTTTCCCGTACCGGCACCGGCAACTATTAAGATGGGTCCGTCGAGCGTAGTGACAGCCTTATGCTGTTCTGGATTTAAATCTTTTAAAATATCTTCTTTCACTTCGCCACACCGATACCCTTTATACGGAGATTCAGGAAATCGCTCTTCAAATTTAAGATTGGCCGCTTATAATCGCCTTTCACTTCGACATCTATGCCCATCCATGAATCATCTTCTTTTTTCAATAAAACGACCTTTACCGTGTCACCAATATCATCTGTTATGTTTTTGGAGAACAAAAATTTCAGATTGCAATCTATGGCCCCGCCTTTTATATCCGTAGTATTTCTCCCAAATATTTTTATATCCTTACCAACGGCCTCCAAGTTATTTATGTCCATTTTGCTTTGCTTAAGAGCGATTTTTGCCTTTACGTCATCAAACGTTATGTTGCCAAATGACTCCAGGGAAATAAGGTTGAATACGGAATCAATGACCGGCATATCTTTATGAAAACCGAGCTCTTTTGCGTCGCAATTTATGTAAATCTCCCCTTTTCGAACTGAGAAAAATGGCGGATACAGAAACAGGTCTTTTGCGTTTACGACATATCCTGCTTTGCTTGAAATTTTAACATCTTTAAAGTGCCATGCTTTTACTAATGATACCTGTTTAGACGAAAAACTAATATCTATATTCAGGCTTTTTTCAATATGCTTGAGGTATAAATTTAGAATAGTCTGGGGAAATAACATGGCTAAAAGCAGAATTATAAGAAGCGCTATAAATAAAGATGTAATGATTGCAAAAAATTGTTTCATTTTTGATATTAAATGCTTTTTGGCTCGTAATCAATTTTATGGTGCTTACTTTATCGTACTTTCTTCGGATTTCTTTTTATTTAAATCTTCTTTAATAACCCTCAACTCTTCGTCGATTTTGAGCTTTTCTTCGGTCAGCAATTGATTTTCCTTAGTCAGTCTATCCATTTCCCTGCGAAGGACCGCATTCTCTTCATCTAGATTTTGTATAATGGTATCTTTTTCGCTTATCTCTTCTTTTTTGGGAGGCGTAGCGCAACCTATTAAAGAAAGAAGACATACTGAAAGAACGATCATAAATAAACCTTTTGTAAAATATCTCACCTTGGTCTCCTTTTTAGTTCTTTAAGTTTTTTATCCACTCCTTTTATTATACTTTCTTCGCACGTATAACTATAGCCCGTAGTGGAAGGAACCGGATGGGCGACTAATACACCCACCTTTGCAAGTTCGGTAAGAGCTTTCTTCACAATGTTCCTTTGGTAGCCTGTCCATGTCGCAACCCCTCGGGGCGTATCTATGCTGCCTTGGTTCTCGTGAAAAAATAGGATAATTCTTTTATGAACATCTGACTTGAATAGTTTATCCAAATCTAATTTCATCGGCTCACCTCATCTGCTTCTTTTAACAATTTTCTTATACCAGGTTTATTTACTACTTTAACAAAAACATTAACAATCTTGGGATCAAACTGCGTTCCGCTATTTTTCTTTATCTCCTCTATCGCTTCATCCACAGACCTGGCATTTTGCCTATAAGGCCTCAAGGCAACCATGGCCTCGAAGGCGCCTATGACAGCCATTATCCTGGCGCCGAGAGGAATATTATCCCCTTTTAACCCTTTCGGATAACCGCTGCCGTCATATTTTTCATGATGATGTAGAATAATAGGTATTGCCGGCTTCAGCGCTTTTAAAGGTTCTATTATTTTAGCTCCTTTCGCCGGATGCTCTTTTACTAACGCGTACTCTTCACCCGTTAACTCCGCAGGCTTGGCTAGAATGCCGTCCGGAACGGATACCTCTCCAGCGTCATGCAATAAACTCGCCACTTCCAAGCTCCTTAGCTCTTCGTCGTCCATCCCCATTTGACGGCCGACTTCTATGGTAAGGCGTGATATAATTTTGAAATACTTATGCGCGTGAGGTGTGCGCGCGCCCATGAGCATCGCCAGCGATTTAACGCTGCCAACTATGACATCCTGCTGTTCTTTGTAGAACTGGGCATTTTTTATGGCTATGACTGCCTGTTCCGCAAGCGTAGTCAATATCTCCTGGTCAAATTCATTAAATGAGGTTTGATTTACCTTGTCGTACACTGTAATAACACCTATCATATCTTCATCTATTAGCGGAACTGAAATATAATTCTTACCACGTATTGACTTGCCTAATTTTGCGGTCCTGCCTGGAACGCCTTTACCTACTGGTAATTTTTTTAGCCTTATTCTTTTATTCTTCCGCAAGTCCACGGTTGTCTTAGGGATAAGTGCCTTTTTCTTTCTATCCAATAGCTTTATAGAGCACCTATTAGCCCTCATGACCTGAATGGAAAGCCTGGCTATACGAGGCAGCAGTTCATCTAAATCCAACGTAGAGTTGATTAATCTGTGAATTGTATGTATAGTTGAAAGGGCTATGGCCCGGGGGCGTATTGTGTCGTAAAGTTTTGTCAGTTCTAATTCTTTTTGAATTTCCTTTATCAAGGTATCCAAAGATACCTTGAATAGTTGCGCATAGGCCTCGGAAATTTCCTTGTCGGCATGGCATAATATAATATATCCGTAGACCTTATCACCTTGCGCCAAAGGTAATACAAACCCATAGGAAGACGGTAGACATTGGAATTTCTGGATATTTTTAAGGCGTTTTGCCTCGTTTAAATTCTTCATTATACAGGCGACAGCCTTCCTGTTGTCAGCCCATGATCTCGTGGAATGCTTGCACTGCAATATTATATTTTTAGTAAGGCTGAACCTATTCGGGATATCGCGCGTAATATACCATATGGGAGACTTAAAAAAGCTCCCTAAGATCTGTTTTTCGTGGCGCAATATTTCGCTGCTGACGAGTTTTTCATAGATAAATTGATCATCATTCATGTTGTATCCGTTTTGAGCTAATTATATTCTTTAATGCGTCATTTGTCAACGAAACGTTAAACCTTCTCATAAGGCTCAAAGAGCTTTTTGTACTCGTCCAACGCGTACCGGTCTGTCATGCCTGCAATATAATCACATATAACCCTATGCGTTGCCTCATTCTTGAGCCTGGCGTGGGTCGTCGGAGGAAGCTGTTCTGGTTTGTCTAAATATATTTTGAATAATTCGCTAATAAAACGATCTGCCTTATTTGACATTCTTACCACTCTGTAATGGTGATATAATTTATCAAGCAAAAATTTTCTCAAAGGCTTTTTGATGTTTTTCATATTCTTGCTGAATCTTACGAGCCTTTCGGGCACCTTTCGCACATCGCTCGGAGATTGCAAATGGCACCTTTTTATGTTTCTTGACGCCTCGATAATCACATCCATAACCTGGGCATTTATAAGGAAGCGTATGGCCTGCGATCTCTTGATCTGATGACTGGCCTTCGGAAAATTTGATTCCACCTTCTGGTAGACATCGTTCCACATTTTAATTTCTTTAATTAATGTTTTTTCATTTATAAGCCCACTGGCCAGGCCGTCATCCAAGTCATGGTTATCGTAAGCTATTTCATCCGCTACGTCTACAACCTGCGCCTCCAAAAGCGGCGGCTCTTTTTTCTTGAAAGGGACCGGCACGGACAACTGGTCAAAAAGCGTTTTATGCTTTATTATACCTTCCCTCACCTCATATGTCAGATTTAATCCCGGGAACTGCGGATACTTATCTTCTAAAATGTCCACAACCCTTACCCCTTGAACGTTGTGATTAAAACCTCCGTAGCGCTTCATTATGCGGTTCAAAACATCTTCTCCCGAATGGCCGAACGGGGTATGCCCCAAATCATGCGCGAGCGCTATCGCTTCGGTCAAATCTTCATTTAGCCGAAGAATTCGCGCGATCGTCCTGGCTATTTGAGCTACTTCTAGGGTGTGTGTGAGGCGGGTCCTGTAATGATCGCCTTCGTAATTCACAAATACTTGAGTTTTATATTCCAACCTTCTGAAGGCGGTCGAATGTATTATGCGGTCTTTATCTCTTTGATAGCATGTCCTATATTCATGCTCTTCCTCCTTGTGGGTCCGCCCTTTTGAGTCTTTACTCTTCATGGCGTAGGAAGCGAGCGTTTCTTCTTCTCTTCTTTCTAAATCTCTACGCGTAAATGCATCATTTGTTTTTTTCTGATAGGATTTTCTTTTTTGCATCTTCAAAAAATGGTCTCGCAAATTCGGTATCCCAAGTCCTTTCTTCAAAGCTCCTTTTCTTGATGGTCTCTAAGAAATTTTCGAATTCGACTTTATAGCTTCCGTATATATGGAAGCTGTCGGTGATATCGACATACCTTCCCACCTCCACCTTTTTTTTAATACGCAAGGCGATGCTGTCCGCTATGAACCTTTGCAAATCCGTTAGGGCAAATATGTTCATAAAACTGGCCTTATAAGCGTCCCTTGAGCGCCAATGGGTATTCATGTTCAACCTAAAATCGCTTCCGTCTTTTATTAGGCGGCACCATATTCTTTGCAGGCACGGCGGGTCTTCTGTCGGTATGTCAAGCTTGGGATTCCATGTTATGGCCTGGGCTCTTCTGGAGTAAGGCACTTCTGAAAGTTTGTTGATTATATAATCTACCTGCTTTATGTTCTCCCCTTCTATATCGTATTCAAAAAGTCTCTTATGATACGTGTAGGTCCATTTGCCCTCTTCGGGTTTTATCCAGTGATCGTGGATCCCATCTACCACTTCCTGCCTATATATTTCAAGGTCTTCTAGGCCTCCAGGAAAGGCCCTGTGTATCCTTGGTTCGGACATAGGTTCATTGACCACCATTATCATTGTAGCGTCTTTGCTAGGCGGATCTTCTTTTTTGTCGTATTCGGTTTTTATATCTATGCCGCTATTCCAGACCTCTACAACAGCCTTCTCCCACACCTCCGGAAGCGTTTTGCCTTCTATTTTAAATATGGGTATGTCTTTTTTCATATTTATTAATTAAGTTTTATAATTTTTCCTTTTACTGTCTTATCTATATCCAATATGCCATAAGAATTATAAGGGGCGAAGACTTTATCAGTCGGACTCCCTGGGTTGAAGTATAATATTTTTCCTATTTTTTCATTCATAGGTTCGTGGGAATGCCCAAATACAATCACATCCACATCATCAAACTCTTTGCTTATGACATCTGTTATCTTATCGGGCGCGCCCCAGCCGTGTATCAAGCCTATCTTGAAATTCAAGGCCTTCACTACCTTTTTCGTAGGAAGCTTATTGCACACCTTCCACGAATCCATATTGCCTGAAACGGCTTCTGTAGGGGCTATCTTATTAAGCTCATCTAAAAGGCTTAGTTCGGTCAGGTCTCCTGCGTGGAGTATAAGATCCACTCCTTTAAAATCTTTATAAATAGCTTCCGGCAGAGTATCGGCTGCTTTTGGCATATGCGTATCCGAAATGACACCCACTCTCATGTTCTATCTGTACCTTATTATTTTGTCTTGATTATACACATCCATCACGATATTAAGATTTTTTAGGTTCCAAATCCATATCTTATTCTCTTTAGCGATTAACGCGGCATTTATATCGATCCCGTCCATCGCTATTAATATTTTATTCGCGATCATTAGTTTTGACTGTTTTATATATCCTACAAAAAATCTGATATCGTCCTCGAGCATAGTGCCTTCTTTTAAAAAACATGCCCATAGTTTGTTTTGCTTATACGCCAATAATAATGAACTGCTTTTATTCAATTTTATGAAGTCCACTTTTTTAAATTTGGGAAGCCTGTGTTTCTTGGTATCAGCTTCGACTATTTCATCATTAAACTTTGTGAAAAGCTCGGAAACCCTTTGTGTGAAGTCTTTTCTCAATTCAAATACGAATTTGTCAATATACGAGTGCATATTTGATTTAAATTGTTCGGAGCGTATAATGGCACTTGATATAAGACTAGTTTGCTTTCTGTTATAAACTTCTTTAATCCAAAATAGAAATCCCTTATCGGCAAAGAAATAAAATGAGCCGTTTTTTAATATTATATTTAACTCGATCAGTTTTTTTAACCTTCCAGACGCATCTGTTAGAGTTATTTTTAATGCCTCTTTTACGCCCTTTAACGTATGAACTCCCTTGGCAATCGTTACGAGCACGTCTATGGTAGCAGTATTTAAGCCTATATTATTAATCAAATTGGAAAAATATTGATTTGCGGTTCCCTTTGGATTGAAAAATAGGTCTTCTATAGCATTAACTGTAAGATCCGTAGTTAAATTATTCGTAGACGAAATTATAGCTAATTCGCGCAGCTTGGAGCACAAAAGATCCATATAAAACGGATTTCCATCGGTAAGTGTGATCAGAAAGCTTTTTAAATCATTATTCAGGGTAAAAGTTATAAGCTTCTTATCTAAAAATTCCTTACTGGAATTAAAATCAAAGCCTTTAAGTTCTACTATCTCAAAATTTCCGAATAGTAAAGATAATTCCTCCGACAATATGCGCTTTATGGCCGATTTATCGGAGCTTGA
>Ga0066637_10000939_pt1 | contig 18390 bp, 23 predicted proteins | sample CryGeyCG2014_020_FD_62737 | JGI IMG/M metagenome (GOLD analysis project Ga0066637, IMG submission 62737) | Groundwater microbial communities from aquifer - Crystal Geyser CG08_land_8/20/14_0.20 | ecosystem: Environmental > Aquatic > Deep subsurface > Groundwater | place: USA: Utah: Grand County...
AACATTATGTTGGATATAGAACGACTAAAAACTCTTGCGTATTAATTGGTTGAGTATAGTTTCAAAAACATTATGTTGGATATAGAACCTGCCAAAACCCCTAAATTTAAGCCTTATAACACTTATAAAACAATAAATTTTGTTGTTTATAAGCTTATTTGGCGTTTTTTCAGTAGACCTCCGATTCTTCAGATTTTTTTCATCCTTTTTTGACCATTTTAAGTGACCTTGGCTGAATTTACACAAAATTGCCACAATTATTCTTGTCTTTTCCAAGTATCTCTTTTTTAGAATATTTATCAAAATAAAGATAGTATATCATTATTGAGTCTTCTTCTTTATTAATTATTTTGTTTATTCTCATTTTAAGATTTGTAAGGTTAGACCCACTAATCTCTCCCTCAAATACGGAATTTTGCACATGGTTAAGGTACTCTCTGCAGATTTTCATTACCTTATTCGTTCTCTCAACATTAACATCATATACTAATATTAGGTACATTTTACCAATAAATTTTAAATGAATTATATTTTTCTTCATTTAATAGGTGTTTAATCAGCTTATAAGCTTCAAGCCTTAGCATGTATCTATAGGAAACTTTTCTATTTAATCTTGGGTATTTTAAAGTTGTATTTAATTTTTTATCGTATTCCTTTAAGAAAATTTTTCTTCCTTCTTCATTTAAGTAGCAATAATCAAGGTTTTTATCAAAATGCTTTTCATTAATCATTTTTTGATTTATTAAAGAAAAAATAATCCTATCCACAATTAATGGCTTAAAAATATCCGCAATATCCAGGTTTAATGAGTATCTTCTTTCAAAAGGCTCATGCAAATAACTAATAGTCGGGTTTAATTGAGTTTTAAAAATTTCAGATAAAGCCGTGGTATAAAGTAAGGAGTTCCCAAAACTAATTAAACAGTTTATGAAATTATCGGGGTCTTGTCTGACTCTTTTAATAAACTTAAAGTTTTCATCGTTCAGTATTTTATTAAAGCATTTATAATAAAACTTTTTGGCATTGGCTTCAATTCCAAATAATTGATTTATAGTATTACAAGGGCTTTCGTTGAATTTTATAATCTCCTCTGATTCTTCATTAAGATTATACTGCATTAATGTTTTTCGCATATTATGTATTGAGCCAAAAACAATTTCTTTAGCTATTTCCAGCCTTTTTAAGGAGTTTGTATAGTGATTCACTTGCTCAATCAAAAGTTTTCCGGAAACTTTTTGTTGTTTTGGAGAAAAGATTCCAGAATAAAAGCCGTAATAATTAAAGAAATAAATAGGGATTTCTAGTTTTGATAAAAAATTAAGTAATTTGGAATTAATAGAGATTTCTCCATAAGCATAAATAGAGTTAATATTATTAATTGGAAAAACTTTCTTTACTTTTTCATTTTGAAAAATCAAAGTATTATCTTTTCTGCTTAATTCCCCATTTGAAGTTATGAATAAATCCATTTTAACACCAGCAATATTCAAAGAAAGAACATTGTTTGCATTCTTTCCTCTTTAAATTTTTATTTGGAATAATTTTAGTATTTTGAATAAAGTTTGTTATTTCATCAATTAAATTTTTAATTTTGTTTAAATTTTCTTCATCCAATTTTATAACGTGCTCCTCCCCGTAAGTTAAGTCTTTTAATCTGCCAAGTTTATTAATTCCATTTTTATTTAAAAGATATAAATAGTAAAGTAATTGCGATTTTGTTCCTTCCAAGTTAGAAGAGGTTTTCTTAAATTCAACCACTTCATCGCCCTTAATCTTATCAATCTTTATTTCGTCAAACACTAATTCTTCACTCCCTGCTTCAATATGTTTCAATTTTCCAATTTTAGTGATTTCGCTTTCAAAATTAATGCCATAATAATAAAGCCATGCCTGCCTTTTGCAGTGGCAATAATTTTTTATCAGGGTGCCGGTTATTTTTACCATTTAAATCATTCATTTACCGATTTTATTTCTAATTTTAAACTAACAAAAATTATCTAATTCGTAATCTAAATTGAAGCCTGTTTTAGAATTATATACATTCTGAGCCCACGCTATTGGAATATAATAAAAGTTTCCAAAATTCTTAATAAAACCGTTTTGAAGCAAAAACTTAAAGTCTTTTTCTTTAATTTCAAGCGTATACTTTTGCATTTGGATTTTAACCTTTTTAATTTCTCCCAATTTTTTGAATTTATTCTCATTCTTGCCTTTTTTAAAATTATTTAACTTCTCAAAAAATTCTTTTAGTAATTTCTGAGAATCTTTATTTTCTAAGAAAATTGTTTTTGTCGGATAGTCCTCCTCAATGAGTTCAAATCCCTCTTTAATCCCACTAAAATCTAGTTTAAAAATAGAGTCAAAAAGGGAATTAGAATGTTCATTATCTGCGATTTCGTTAAAATATTTCTGCATATGTTCTCTAGCATTTATTTTCTTATTTGTTATTAAATCAACTAACTCTAATGCTTTATTCATCTCGAATGTATTTGTATATACGTACCCATAATAAGATTTGTTATTTTTATCACTTAAATTTAAAATATTAAATTTCCCGATTGAAATCTCGTTAAACCTGTTGCATCTTCCAGCACTTTGATATAAAGAATCAAGTGGTGCTAAATCCCGATAACAAATATCCGAACTAATATCAACACCTGCTTCTATAAGTTGGGTTGTAATTATAATATACTTGGAATCAACTTTTTTCTGAAGTTTGATAATTTTGTCAATTATTTTTTTTCTAGCTACCGGAAGAATATTTGTAGAAAGATAAACGAGTTTATAGCCATGAAATAATTTTCTCTCTTTTTGTACATTTTTTACAAAATTATAAAATTCTAAAGAACTATTTTTTGTATTTAAAATAATCAGTATTCTATTACTCTTGGCTATTTTAAAGTCTTCTATGAATTCTTTTTTAAATGAATCTATCGATTTTTTCTCTTTGTTTACTGAATATTCAATTTTGTTTTTAATTAAAGGATTATCAAAAAATGATAAATCTGATAGTTCTTTAGTTTCATTCTCATTGAAAATCAGAGGTTGTGTTGCAGTCATAAAAATAAGATAACTATTAAATCTTTTACTCAAAACATTAAAAAAATCTTTTATTAGTCTCCAGTGTTTTACCCCAATAAATTGAACTTCATCTAAAATTATTATTGAATTTATGACATTATGAAATTTATTTAAGAACGAACTTTTGTAACCGATGATAGACATTAACAATTGAATGTATGTACTAACAATAACATTACTATCCCAACTTTGGATAATCAACAGATCATTAAGATAATTTTCAGAGATATAGTTTTCTTTTTCTATGTTCAAATTTGATAAGTGATGGTGTTTTAAGATAAAATTAGATTTATCTTTCTTAAATTTTTCTTTGTTTTTTTCTTTGAGAACCTCTTCAAAGATATCATAATTTTGGTCAATAATTGAAGTGAAGGGTAACACATAAACAATTTTATAATCTTTTTCTATCAAATTCCTTAATTTTATAGAAGCAGATAAAACCGCCAAAGTCTTTCCAATTCCAGTTGGAGCAGTAATTGTATAAATCTTATTTTCTTTTTTTAATAATGGATTATTCAAAACTTGATTATAAAAATTATTCTTTAATTTGTTTAAAGGTTTATCTAAGTCAAATTTTTCTTTTTCTTCAAATCTTTTTTTATTTAGATAGGAGTCTACTAATGTATCCTCAAAATAAATTGGTTGCGAAGTTATTTGGAGTATATTTGCAGCATCCTTTTTATCAAAATCAATCAAAACAGAAAAAAGAAGTTCAATGATAAGAAAAAGTTCAATTTTCTCTTCATTTTGTAACTTTTTTATCTCAGAAAAAACTTTTCTATCATCGAAATCTTGGATTTTAGATTTGATAATCTCCGAAAAATTTATATTAAACTTTTTAAGGAATTCATTATAAATATCAATTATCCTTTGGTTACTTTTTAATTCATTAAGTTGATGTTCCAGCTCTCTATCTTTTGTTATTCCTTCAAAGATATTTATAAAATTATTTAGATCTTTATGATGGTTCTTTATAATAAATGCTCCAACCCACGCAAAAATGTCTTTAGACTTAGAATTATCACAAAATTCTTTAAGTACTTTGTATGCAATGAATGAAGAAATAAAAGAATGATTTTCATGAGGCAGACTAGAATTTGGATTTTTTTCCAGTGCAGTTATAAAATCTTGAAAAGAATTTGTAGCTTTTCCAAAATCGTGACAAATACCAATTATATAGGAGATCTCTGCAAGATTTTCTTTAGTTATTAAGCTTAAATCTAAATCTTTTTTCAAAATTTCTTCTTTACATTTTTCTGCTACATTTTCCAGATGACTTTTTAGTAATCTATTATTTGGATGAGATTTTAAATCTCGCATTTTAAATAAAAGAAATAATCTCTTCTTCTCCTTTGCTAGGTTTTACTCTAAAACAATTTTGTATTTTTCCCTCTTTTAATTCTATTTTTCCAGTTTCTATCTCTCCGATAATCTCTGTTGTTGATTGTATCTCTCTTTTAGAATTAAAACTTGTAGGAGTTAGTTCTTTAATATAAACAGATTTTGTATTTTCAAAATCTAAGTTTTCTTCATTAATGTTCTTTTTAGAAACTATAGTACTTATTTGGTTAAACTCCTCTTTTATCTCCGAAGTTTCATCTATGACTCCTTCATCTATGAACTCTAAAGACCCTCTGAACTGTCTTTGACCCAGATAAATTCCATAACCAAAGTTATTTTTACTAACCTTTTCTTTAACTTCTGTTAACAATCTGATTACTACTAGATTCTTAGATGCTAAATAAATCCTGTAACAAATATTAGTTCTATTATTAAAATTTTCTGGTAATAATATCTCTTGCTTAATTTGAGTGTGCCCTTTAAAGTTTTTTGTATTTAAATAATTCATAGCGAAAATTTTCTTTCTTATTTTGCTTTGTAGACTAATTGCAATCTGAATGTTCTCTAGAGAGAAGGTTTCATAATAAGAATCCCTTGGTAGTTCTAAAACTGAAGCAAGAATACCTATAATATTTGTTTTAGTAGGAAAATAATAAGTTAAAGAAGAAGAATTGGTATAAAATTTTTTCCAATGAGCAAATTTCCCAGATAACTCAAAAATAAATACTTTTTCCATCTTTATTAATTCATTTTAAAGAACTTTAAACTATTGTTCTTCCGAACCATCGGAATTATTATTTTCACTAGGTTTAGAATTCATACTTAATTCAGTTATTTTCGCATTCTCCACAAATTTTTTTAATAAGACCTTAAAATCTCCAATTTCTTTTTTGTCTTGCACATTTTTGTAAATAATTTTTAGACCTTTATCTTTCCAGAATTTGATTTCTTTTATTAACGAATTGTTTTCTTTTAAATATTCTAATAATTCAGTAATATCTAATTCAATTTCACTGATGGAACTTGATTTTTCATTAGACAACTCAATTAATTCTCTCAAATCCTTCAAAAAGGAATTTCCTTCCAGTTCGACCCTTAAATAGAATCTGGGCCATTGCCCAATTTTCGATCTTGTTCTACATAAAGGAATTGACCTTAGCATTGCTCTATCGAAAAGATCAATCTCTCTTGCAATTAAATTTGTATGCTCTGCATTTTTTGAGTTAATTGAACCAGAAAAAGCAATAAATGAATATTTCACTCTTGAATCGCTACCAATCCCCGCTCCTCCTTCTTTATCTTTATTGCCACTTGTTTTAAAATGAGAGGTGATAGTGCTACTTTTATTTAAATCCACTATGTTTAAAGAATATCCCCAATTAAATTGGATTGGTCCCGTTAAATTAAAGGTTTTTCCTGTTTCTGTTGCAATTGCACCAAAAAGATGAACATCAATTAATGATTTTAAAATTTCTTCTGTCTCTTTACCTTTCCACTTATTTTTCTCTTTTAATTTTTTAATTCTCTCCCCAGAATCTCCTTCTGTAGATTCTACAAAGATTTCTTCAAAACCTTCAAAATCTTTTAAATAATCTCGGATATATCTCTTTAATCTGACATCACTCACTAAATTAGTTTTAGTAACTTTATCCATTCGAGGTTTATTCCCATCGTCCATATCCCCATTAGGATTACATCTTTTGGCATCATAAAGAAATAAAATTTCTGAATTATTCTTAATAATATCTTTGCTGTTACTGTCTGAATTATTGTCTTCCTTTTCTGATTCAATGTTTGATTCGTTCTTTTTCATATTATTGTTTTATATACGCTCCTAGATGAATACCTAAGATTATATAAAATGTTATCTCTTCTGGTGACGTTTTAAGCTTTTCGTCATTTAAATACTTGCTGGTTATTTCCCAAACAAAAAGTTCTTCTGGCTCTGACTTAATCATCTTTTCATGGTTTCTATAAATGTGCAAATATTCTTTTAGGTCATTAGTTAATTCTTGTAAATCCATTTTATCAGTACCATCAAAATTAATCTTATTCATAAAAGTAGAGGTTTTTCCATCTGATTTTTGTATCCAAATAATTTTATTAATCAAATATCCTAAAACTACAAATCCTTTTCTTAAATCATCTATTTCGGTATGCGTCTCAAAAAATTTTTTTAGCTCTTTATTTTCAATATTCGAATATGTTTTTATTTCCATTTTATTTTCTTTCCAGAGTCCAAGCTTTATTAAAAAATTAATTAAAAACAAGGCTTTAAATGTATTAAAGTAATTGTTATCCTTGCTTTTTTTATTTTCGAAATAATTTTTCTTATAATTAGTTAAAAACTGTTCTATAAATATCTTTCGGTTAATATCAATATTGTTATATACGCAGCCTAACCATTCTAATAAATCAGTTGTTAAAACCTTTTTAACAGATTCACTTTTATAATAATCATTAGAAAACAAAACCTCCTTAAAAGAGAATAATCCTATATTTATTTTTAGTTTGTTAAAAAATCCTTTTTTTGAGTTAAAACTCATCTCTTGTAAAAGGGTGTCTATTCTTTCAACATTTAATAAACTAATATCTGAAATATTTTTAAGAATCTTGAAATCTTGATTTTTGCTAGGTTGATAAAATAATAAATCAAACAGGAATCCCGATTTTTTCTTTTGATCGTTTATTATGTTCAGTTCTTTTTGTGCTATGGGTTTTATTTGATGTTTAATTTTATTATCTAAATATTCAACATTATCTTCTAATCCCTTAAAAAAAGATTCCGATTTTGGAATAAGATAAAAGCTGGATGCTTCAAAAGTACTGCTTAACTTTATATCCACAAAGTTAATTCCCGATAAAATTTTTTTATAACACTCTTCACAAAGAGCAAAAGACTTATAAAAAGATTTATCATTCATATTTTCAGAAAATCCTTTTTTGTCGGTCATATAAAATTTTGCGGGAATATCTACATTATTTGTAACCTTCACTTTTTTGTTACAGCAATGGCATATTTTTTCTCCAGCATATTTATCTTTATCGTAGAAAAACCTTCCTATCTTCTCTTGGTAAACAATATTTATGTAAGCATCTGCAAATTCTGTTTCTAAAATATTTTTCCCGTTAATTTTGAGAATACAAATTTGAAAGTTAGATAAATCTGTTTCTTTTATCCCTAATTTTGAAGAAATAACACTTTCAAATGAATCGATTATTAAATCTTCTTCTGTTTTTTTATTCCCCTTATTTTTTTGCTTCTCTTTTTCTTGTTTAGAAGAAAATTCTTTTAAAAATAACTCTTTATCTTCTTTGTTTAATTTATTATAATTTAAATAAAAACGGAACTTTTTCTTATTTTTTTTATCCCTTGGCTTTATCTCAATATAAAACTCTTTTTTCAATTTTTCTGACAAATCTAAAAATGGATTGTATTTTTCATTATCTCCATTCTTTTTTATCTTATCAATTAGCTCAGGAATAGTTTGTGTTAAATGATATCCAATATTGTTCACATTTAAGTAAATCTTCTTTCCATGCGGGCTAGATCCCTTATCGAAAACAAAATAGTCATACCTTTTTTCTTTCTCGGCTTGTTTTCCTATTTCAATTTCAATCAACCCTTTTTCTAAATTCAGATCTATAAATATTGGTCGATTTATTATTTCATTGTTTATCTTTTCATCAATTCTTAATGTAATACTATTTAAAATTTCTTTCTTGGAAGCATTATCTTTTAAGATTTCTTCTCCGATTCTCCTAAAAGCTTCAATCATCTTCTTTTGCCTCTGCAATCATCTTTATTTTCTTATTGCTGCTTATTTCTTTCCTTTTATCTCTGGCTTCTTTTTCAGGCTCTTTCAAATAATTTTCTTTGCTTACAACTGGTTTCCTTGTTTCTTCTTCTAATTCTAACCGCGCATTTTTTGCAATATTTCCGCCTTTTATTGAGACTTCTTTATGCTCATCAAACTCTTTTGGGTTTTGAGCCATTTCAATTTCTGCAGTTGAAGCTTCGCCTAACATATTGAATATTAACTCTAAATCAGTCATATGATCTCTTAAATTTTCTTGTTTTAGACTCTTAAATCTTTTGTATTCATTTGGATACATTCCAAAAGTTGCTTTAGAGATTTCGGCAGTTAAAATTGCAAAATCACTTTGTTCTTCTACTCCCCTCTTTTTCCATTCATCTGTCAAATCCTGCCTAATTGCAATTCCTCTTAATCTTTTATCAATCCATTCTTTTGAGTATCCTTTTTGCTCATAAATTTCTTTCATTCTTTCTTGTGCTAATTCCGGATTCTCAATCTCATCAATTCTATCGCTTCCTACTTTTGCAAGCCATAATTTAAATGGCTCTGCTTTTTTTGAGGGAATTGACTGAATAATTCTAAAAAGCCCCTGTTTGTTCGCGCAATCAGTTTCATAATATTTACCATCTGCAGAAGGCAATTTCAGTTGTACCCAAATTGGGGACAACCGGAGTTTAATAAATTCCCGATCTTTTACTTTACCCCAATACTGTCTGGGAGTAGGACTATCAGTTAAAGCAGAAATAACATCAATTACCGAATAATACCATTCTTTATCATGCCAGATTCTTCTAATCTTTTTGTCTTGAAAGACAATTAGCTTATTCTCTTCCGGACTTTCTGCACTCTCTTTTTTATCCATTTTTGCCTTCTTTATGAGTTTTTATGTTCATAAATCCAAACCCAAAACTGTTTCTTTCGCCAAAACCTAAATCATAGCTTAAATTAAGTATTTTTTTCTGGGTTTCGTCTATATCTCCTATTTTAAATTTATATCTTGCGCCAATCACATTAAACCAATTATCTCCCTCTTTTATCAAGTTTATTTTAATTGCAGATTCTGTCCCCTTAATTTCCCCGATTTCTATATTTTTCCATAAATAAAAATCCTCTTCTATTTTAGGGTCATTAAACCGATTATATTTTCTAATTAAATTTTTTGCCAGATTAATCTTAAATAATTCAGGACTTTTTGAAAAAGTAATAGAATTTTTTTTATCATTTTTTAAGATACAAATGTTTATTATTGTTTCATTTTCCAATGTATCTCCTTGATTTATCTCTTTTCTTGCCAGAGGCTTATAGCTGATTAATTCAAAACTATATTCTCCGAGATTGACTACTTCAGAAATATTCATCTTTGAAATGATAGCAATTATAAACATTTCATTAGGAGAAGAGATTATTAGGCTGTATATGTTATCTTCATTTATTACTTGTTCCTTAATTGGAAATAAATTACTAAAACAAAAAGGCTTAAATCCTGTTTTTGAATAAATATCAGAAAAATCTGTTTCTTTTAGTTTATCATAAATCCAACCATGCAATCCAGTATAAAATTTAGAATTGTTTTCCTTATTTTGTTTCACACTTTTTCTTGCTTTTAGTTTTAGTAGTAATCTCATAAATACACTAGAAATAGCCATTATTAAAATATTTGCATGGATATTTTTTTATAATTGTAGTATCCTCACTGCACAAAAATATAACTGCAGGAATTGTCTTCTAAAAGTAAGGAGATAAAAAGATTAAATTTATTTTTGCTCTTGATTGCGTATCTTGTAATAACAGCCATACATTCCACCACCTCTGTCTTTTGGCTGTTTTTTTCAACTTCTCCTTTAAATCCTTCTAATTTCGCAAAAAATTCTTTCCCTTGTCTAAATAGAACTTCCACCTTTCGCTTTCACCCAGCCCCCAATTTTCTTCACAACCTCACAGCCTCCTCGCTTCTTTCTTGCCCTGCCGAAAGTTATTTAAACTACCATTAGGTATTACAAGTATATGCTCCCTGGTATTGTTTAGGCAAGACTGGATTTTTATAATATGAAAATTAAGAATTTTCAGATTCTCATTTTAAGAGGTAAAATTTCAAACTATGAAAAAAGTTGTTCTATTTATTGATGGGAGTAATTTTTATTATAGGCTTAAATCTATTTACAGAGAGGATTCTTGCTTTGATTGAAACTAACAAAAATATCCCCCTTTCCCAAAAAAGAAGCTAAAACCCGAAATCACTAAACTCTCCGCTCTCTCCACATTTCTTTTCTCTCTTTTTCTGTGAAGCTCTTCATTTTTCCCTTTAAAGTCCCAAACATAGAATTAACTCTTTTCTTCTTTTTTCTTTTCAGATTTTTTGAGTGTATTGTTTTCATAAGTTTTAATTGATGATTATAGTAATAAATCTTTCGTTTTCACGCAAACCCAATTTTCTTCAAAAATTCTTTTCCATACATTTTTCCGAGATTGCCTTTCTTAGCTTCTGCCTCGCCAAATGCGCCGCTCTTTTCTGCATTTTCTGTTTTGCTGGCATCAAACAACAAAACCGGAACAGGATCTGAAGAATGCTGTTTTAAATGGCATGGTGTTGAATGATCTGCTGTTACTGCAACTTTTATCTTATTCTTTTTCACAAATTCTCTTAAAAAAGAAAAAAGCTTTTTATCAATAATCTCAATCATTTCTTTTTTTTCTAAAGGCTTGTTGTCGTGCCCTGGAACATCTGTTTCTTTTAAATAAATTAAAAAATAATTAAATTGGGTTTTCTTTTTTTTCAACAAGCTTATTGCTTTTTTAATTTCTAAATCTAAATTTTCTTTGAGATTAACATAAGCGTCGTGATTTTTAAATTCAACTGATTCAAACTCAAATAAATTTATTCCTAAACACTTGCATATACCTTTCATAACAGGAATAGAAGTTGAGCAAGCCCAGTTTTTGTATTTTGTTGTCTTCTTTATGGAAATGCCTGGCGCTCTTGGCAGAATAATATTGGCTGGATAAAATCCTTTTTTTCTTCTTAGCTCATTAACTGGATGCTTGTCAAGAATTTCAAAAGTTTTTTCAATAAACTCATTCAGCATATTTGCTGTATATTCTGCGTTTTCATCTTCATCTAAAGCTTCGCAAAATTTAAACTTGCCTGTTTCAGATTTGTTTGTTGGGTGATGAGCTGGGTCCATTTCAGTTATCTCATCTGAAAATCCTCCCCTTAAAACCAAGACAGCTCTATGCTGAAGAGTAGGCTTAAAAATAAATTTTCTTGGCAGGAAAATTTTATTTATTTCTTTAGCTAAAATTTGCGCTTCTCTTGTTGTTAAAGTCCTTCCTGCTCTTCTGTCTATGACATTTTTATCTTTTAAATTATCAATTGTTGCAAAATTAGCTCTTAAAGCTAAATCTCCTTTTTCAAGCTCTATTCCTGCGCCAATTGCTTCTAACCATCCTCTTGGATAATCCTGCCAGTCTTGCCCGAATAAAGAAACAATTGCTTCTGAAGTCCCAGGAACAAAATCTTCATGAACCGGATAAATATAGCCAAGCTGGCTGTTTTCAGAAAAATAATCTAAATTAGGCTTTTTAGCTGCTTCTAATGGAGTTTTCTCGTTAAGCAGCCTGCAAGCCCTGTCTGCCAAGCCATCAATAATAACTAATACCCCTTTCATGAAAATAAGAAGAAAGTGAAATTTATATATCTTTCTTATTATGCAAAAATCTTTTTTCAGCTGTTGTTAATATTTTTTCTAAAACAGAGGAGTAACCTTCTAATGAAAATGAACCTAAATTACAGCTTCCTAATAAAAAAGCCCTAACTAAATGCCCATCCCAACACCAGCCACAGTTAGGATTTGCCTCAAGAAGATAAGGCTTTCTTGTTTTCATTCTAAAATCAAATCTTGCATAATCTCTGCATTCTAATCTTTGAAATAAATATTTTGAATATTCTATTATCTCACCTTTGGTTTTATCAGAGATAGTAGGAGCAATTGAAGTAGTTAAATTCCATTCTTTTGAGTTAGGATTCCATTTTGCATCACTAGAGCTAAATCCTGTTTCAGAGCCAAAATTTTCCTGCAAAAGCCTTATATCAAGCTCCTTATTGCCTATAATTGCTGCTGTAATCTCTTCTCCTGAAAGATATTCTTCTACTAAAATGTCTGTTTTTGCATTAGAGTTTCTTAATCTTCCTCTAATCACCTCAATCTGCCTTTTTAATTGCTCAAGGTTATGCACAAGGCTATTTTTGTCAATTGCGAAACTTCCATCTCCATGATTTGGCTTTACAAAAGCTGGAAACTCAAAAGGCAAAGCTTTTGCTTCATCTTCTTCACTAATTAATGCATCTTCGCTTACTGGAATTCCTGCACTTTTTGCAATTGCTTTGACAGCATGTTTATCGTAACATATGCTTAAACAAATAGGAGCTGCTCCTGTGTAAGGCAGATTATGCAATTCAAGAAGCATGGGTATATGGACCTCCATTTCAGGAAGATTTTGAAATCCCTCGTCGCATAAATTAAAAAAATAATCATAGCTTTTTTCCTCGGCAGCTTTTCTTATTCTATCTTCAAGTGAAGCATGTTCAGAAAAATAATCAAATTCATAACCATTTAACAAAGCTAAAGCACTTTTTAGTTTATCGATTACATCTATATCTTCTGAATTAAATTTCCCATTATGTTTAACAGGGTCTGGCAGCGAAGTGTCGCCTAAAATTACACATATTCTCTTAGTCATTTTATCTAGCAAATAAAGTTTTAATAAGCCATAACACTGATAAAAATAGATTTATAAAGTTAATTGTAATCTGATACTGTCAGATTAACGGTGCATTAGCCAAATATCTCGCCAATCCCAATATCTTATCTCTTCCCAAAGGTAAAATTATCTCCGCCATTTCTGCAGGGGTCTTATATTTCAATTCCTGATGAGGATTTACAAAATTATGAATCACACAATTTAAATTCATAAAATTCTCCGCCCCTGAAAAACTGCTAAAACCCTTTCTCATTCCATTCATCCTATCTTTTATTTTTTCATTATACCTTTCAATCGGATTATTGTTATGTTCAAGATGATATTTTTTGCACGCAATTGGAACACCAAAAGACAAATTTGCAATTCTGTAAAAGTTTCTGCTGAAAGCAGACTTATAATTTGCAAATTTATCACATACGAATTTTATTAAATCTCTATCACAAACTTTCTTGTGTTTCTCTTGGTTAAATCTTTCAATTATCTGCTCATAGCAAGAATCTTTAATTTGCTTTAGGAATTCATAGCATTTCTGTTTTGTTCTTTTATCGACGAATAAATGGGCTAAAACCAACTTTGTTTTATTATCAATAGCATTTAAATCATAATTATCTCTTCCATTAACTTTGATGTATTTTTCATCATAGTGAATGTCTCCTTTTATTTTTGGCTTTACAATTTTTCTTATCCTATTTTAAAAAAATAGAATACTTGTCACACCATTCTCTTACAGTTTCTCTGCTTACCCTCACTCCATCATGCTGCCAAAGATGATTTTGCACCTGAAATAATGATAAGCCATCATTATGCATGTGAATTGCTCTTGAGATAATCTTTTTATTATGTCTCATTCTTTCAAAACCATCTTTCTTAATGAAGTTATTTTTGCATTTATTACAAAGATATCTTTGTTTCTTTCCAGTTTTGTTATGCCTAAATCCTTTTTTTGAAACATTTGTGCTTTTACAATTTGAACATTTCATACGCCTCACCTCCCACATAGTAAAGAATTAGATGTTTATATACTTACCCCTTTAAGTTGACAGTATCTCTTCACACCTTCACTTTTATCTTTTGAGTGGGATATTTGCGACTTATAGCCCTCTTTGTGAGATTCCAACTCCAGCTTAATAATTCTTTAACAACAGGATTATCTTCATTCAACTTGAACAATTTTGCTTTTCCTATATTTCTTGTCTGAATAACTATTTTATTTTTAACAAAATCTTCCCAGAACATTTGAAGAGTAGTATAGCCAACTTCAGCATTTCTTGCTATTTCTGTCAAAGAATAGTCAAACTTTGGAAACATCAATAAAAAATCCAATACTCTCGCTTTTGGCGAGTCCCCCACTATGCTTAAAAATATACTTTTTCCTCTCATTTTTAGCTATTGTTTTGATTTAACTTTACGATTTAACTAAATAATTGATATATTTAAATCTTCCTATCTTTGTTTATTGATATTCATTTTTAGGAACTTTTAAAATATTTAAATAGTATTAATCTTTAATAATTTGATGGAAAAAGATGTGATTATTGCTTCAATATTTCGTAAGTTAGCTTGGATGCATAAAATAGGCGAAAGCCACACACCAGTAGATAACTTACCAAAAGGTTTTCCAAGAGACAGTTGGAAAGAAGTTAGAAAAGTTGGAAAAGAGCTTATAAGAAAAGGCTATCTTCTTTGCGGAAAACACAATTACGGTTTAGGCATTTCTTTAAATCCGAAAAAACTTCCTGAGATTATTGAAATTATTGAAAAAATCTATCCTGATTTCAAAATGAGATAAGAGGATACCATAAAAAAATTAAAATTTTTCATATACCTTATTCTTTCCTCTCCACGAACTCAGCTCATTTATCAAATTCATAAATATTATTGATTATTTCTCTCTTACTTATTAGCCCTTTCTATCTCCGCTTTATCAAAAGAAGTGTAGTGGCAGCGACCGCAATACAATCTGTTTCCAGTTTTCATCAAAAAAACTCCTGCACCGCATCTCGGGCAGTTTCTTTCTCTTACTATTTTCTCGCCGTCAATTTTATAAAACTTCCATTTCTGAGAAGTCGGCTTGTTCTTGTGCGGCTTTTTTCCTCTGTACACAGCTTTCTTTTCTTTTTTCTCTTCTTTCGGCTTTTCTTTGTCCTTTTCCGCCATTTTTATTTTTTCCCTTCCACAGCTTGCCCAGCTTGTTTCTTTTCTTTTTTCTTCGGCTCAATTTTTTCTTTGTCTTCTTTATTATTATAAACATTAGCTTCTATAAGGAAAGTTTTCATTCCGAATTTTCCCTTAATTTCTTTAACTGCAATGTTTTCCTCTTGCGCTTTAAAATGCTCTGCAATAAGCTTGCTTGCTTCCTGCATGCTCGGATTTTTCCCAGCTTCCGCTATAATTTTAACTTCTCTTCTCTTCAAAAGCACATTTTGTTTGTCTTGAATTATTTTCATTTGTATATTATGATATTTTATTTATTATCTATTAATCTTATGAATTATTTATAAGCGAGTTAGAGCTAGCTAGAGTTGGCTGTTTAATTTCAAAGTTATTTTGTTTTAATTGCGTAAGCTCCTTTTTCCTTTATTTTTAGCTTTTGCGCGATTTCAGATTGTTCAGGATTTAAAATTAAAATTCGACCTTTCCAAGATTCTGTAAACTCCTTGCTCTCACATTCAGGGCATCTATCTCCTTCATAAATTGTTTTGCAGTTTTTGCATGCTTTTTGTTTTGCCATTTTAAACCAACGCCTCTAAATGTTGCGTGTCTAATGAATTGTCTAACCTCATATCTCTAATTATTTTTGGTGTTACACTATCAACAGCACTAACTCTACTTCCCTTGTTGTCATCAACTTCTATAAAAGTATAAACACCACTTCTATTCGGGTTGCCAGAAGATGAAGATGGCGGAGTTAATCTTCTTGCATAAATGCATTCAGCATATCTATCATCTATCTCTCTTCTGTTCATTTTTTCTTCCCCTTTCCCCCTTTCTTTTTTTCTTCAGCTTCTGCTTTCTTTATTCCCAGCTGCGCTTTTCTTTTATCTTCTTTTATCCATTCTAGTTTTCCTAATCCTGGCTGGCGCATTGTCAAGCCGAGCTTTGGCTCTTCCCCTTTATAGCTGATAGCCACTATTCTAGCTAAGCAAGCATCTCCTTTTCTCAAGCTTCTTTTACTTGACTTGCCAATTAATGTATTGCTTTTTGAAAAACTAACATAATCTTCCATTGCCTGGCTTATGTGCATCATTCCCTGCATCACTCCAAGAGTCATAAAAGCCCCGAAGTTTGTAATCTCGCTGACAATTCCATAAACTAATTCCTGCATTTCTGGCTTCCAAACCAGCAATTTAAACCTGCTGTTGTAATAAGCTGCCCCATCTCCTGGTATTATTATTCCTTCTCCAACATCTAAAACTTCTATAACTCCAATAGACTCTCCAATTTCTTTGTCGTGATATTCAGAATATGTCTCTTGAAGCTGTTTTTCAACAGCCTCTTTAGTAGGCAGACCAAACAGCTTCGGCTCTACTCTTATATAATCTTCAATTTCAACAACATAAAACATTTTGCCCTCATAAAAATATAGATAAATAATTAAAAACACATTTATAAAGCTTGTTGTTCACAAAATCTCCAGCTTTTTCCCTCTCCGGATTGTCAAAATTCTTGCCTTGCCTTTCAGCCTGTTTTTCAGCTCTTTATCCAGTGTTGCTACAATATCCTGCTTTCCAGCCAGGCTTATAATAGTTTCATCTGCTTTTTCTTCTGCCTGCAGAACCTTAATTTTATTTTCTTTAATATTCTTACCCAAAATCTGCAAAGCTAATTTAGCAGCATCTTTATCTCTTGCTTTTTTTGCTTTTTCTGCCAGTTTTTTAAGTTCCAAAACAACAGAAGATAAAACAACACTCTCTCCTTTAGTTAAATTGATTATTTCTTCAGCATAATCAATTTTCTGTTTCGCACAATACACAAGGAAATTTGTGTCAAGTAGGATTTTCATATTAATTAGCTTTTCATTTTTTCTTTAATTGAATTAATGAGTATTTCTGTTGTATCCAAAACATTAGGATTAATTTTTATAGCCTCAGCCAAATCTGTGCAAGCAAGAACTACGTTTTCCGCGCCTCTTTTAATAAGTTTTTTAATGATTTCATTAAGATAACTTTTATCCTCTGTTTTTTGCTGGTTTCTTATTATTTTAACAATTATTCCAGAAATCTCTCTTTGCTCTTCTTCAAAAGGGTAAATTATCTCTATGCCTTTATTTATAGAATCATATAACTTCTCATTTCTTGTCTTTGTTGTTGATAAAATTCCTATTTTCTTATAGCCTTTTTTTGCGAGTTCTTTTGAAGTTTCTTCTATTAAATCTACAAATTCAATAGAAAAAGACTTTCTTAATTTAAGAAGAAGCAAATGAAGAGTGTTGCAAGGAATAACAACAAAATCTGCGCCAGCTCTTTTAAGCTGCTCAATTGATTTTGAAAGATAAGGAATCATAATATCACAATTTTTAGAGTTCTCTATTATCTCATTCTCAAATTCTTTAGGAAAAGAAACATTAGAAATAAGAAGCCCAGGGTACTCCTGAGAGTCTTGCATAGCTAATGCTAGATAAATCTTTGCAGTTATCTTGGGTCCGAGACCCCCTAAAATTCCAGGGATTTTCATAAACTAAAAAGAAAAGCTACATTTAAATAATCTTCTTTTTCTTTATTGCTATGATACTCTTGTTTGTTGGTCTCCAGGGAAGCGGGAAAGGAACTCAAGCTAAAATAATATCAAAAAAATTAAATCTCTGCCATATTTCAACAGGGAATTTATTAAGAGAAATCTCAGGAAAATTAAAACAAGAAATAGATTCTTATATCAATAATGGAAAATTAGTTCCAGATGAATTGATAATAAAAATTTTGAAACAAAGGATAAAAAAAGAAGATTGCAAAAATGGAATTATTCTTGATGGCTTTCCAAGAACATTGGAACAAGCTAGGGATTTAGACAAAATACTAAAAATTGGCAAAGTAATTGAAATTTCCATTTCAGACGAAGAAGCTATAAAAAGATTAAAAGGAAGATGGAACTGCAAAAAATGTGGGATAGCCTACAACCTTGTAACTTCACCAAAGCCAAAACAAGATAAAAAATGTGATAATTGTGGCTCTGCTCTATATCAAAGAGCAGACGATATAAATGAAGAGGCAATTAAAAAAAGACTTGCTATTTACCATGAAGGAACCGAGCCCATTCTAGAAAAATATAATTCTATACAAGTTAATGCCCTTCGGGCAACTCTGTTAAGATAATCTTTGTATCTCTATCCAAACAGTCAACTTATTCTTATCTTTAGGTGGAGGTTTCTTTGCATAGAGCATGAATTCCATCCTTT
>Ga0066637_10000941_pt1 | contig 18380 bp, 15 predicted proteins | sample CryGeyCG2014_020_FD_62737 | JGI IMG/M metagenome (GOLD analysis project Ga0066637, IMG submission 62737) | Groundwater microbial communities from aquifer - Crystal Geyser CG08_land_8/20/14_0.20 | ecosystem: Environmental > Aquatic > Deep subsurface > Groundwater | place: USA: Utah: Grand County...
TTGATTTCCCGTTAAAATCCTTTCTATAATGCCTTAGAATCCACCTTATTTTCTTATCATTCAATTTTGCCATTGAATTATTGAGTTCAAAGATAGGAAATAATTCTGGGAAACTACAGAAAAAACAACAAATAGAAACTTTTAATTATAAAAAAACAATATTTTTATAGATATCTATGTCTAAAAAATTATTTCTTATTTTTATCTTGTTAATCCTTATTTTACCAATATTTAGCACGGTTTTTGCTCAAAATATGGAGATTCTAACCCCTGAATCTTCTGTAATAATATATACTGGAGAGGCAAATGAAATAAAAATTCCTATAAGAAATAAAGGGCCAGAAAGTGATACTATTTATGTTTCTGTTTGGCCGACTAAATGGGTGACTTTGGATAAATACAGATTTACAGTAAATTCAGGCGAATCAGAATTATTATCACTTTTAATCACACCACCTGAAGATATTGAAGAGGGAACACATGTTTTTACAATTACTACCAAATCCCTTAATACAAATGAAAGTAGTTCTAATTCATTATTTTTGAATGTTAAGAGAAAAACAAACGTTTTCATTTCAGAATTAAAATTAAACAAGGAATTAATTAATTCAGGAGAAATATTGGGGATAGAATCAGTTCTTACAAATTTACATAAAACTCAAAAACACAAGGTCTTTTTGACGACTAAAATTTTAGACAGCGAAGACAGAATGATCAAGAAATTCGAAGAAAACTTTGAACTGGAAGGTAAAACAGTTAAGATAATAAAGAACTTTTATGAAATTGATAAATTCCAAAGCTATGGAAATTACAAAGTAAAAATACAATTAAGAGATTCTTTGAATATACTTTTGGATGAAGAAGAAAAATCATTCGAAATTCAAAAACATTTTGAAATAAAAGAGTATAAAACAAAGGAATATGGTCTATTTTATTCATTGATAACGATCGAAGTGGTAAATGAAGGAAATACCTTAAGTTCTGATTATAGAGTGGAAGAATCCCTGCCAAAAATAACTGACTATTTTTTCTTTCCAGAAATAGAACCAAGCGAAAAGGAAGAGAAAGATAATAGGGTTTTGTATACATGGGAACTTTCTGACTTAACGCCTGGCCAAACAACAATGATAAGATATAAACTGAGATTTTATAACGTTTTGATAACAGTATTAGTTGTTTCAATCTTGTCGATGATTGGATATGAATACATAACTAAGCCATTGCTAGAAAAAAAATATTATGGGCTTCTATCTGGTGAGGATGAACTTAAAATAACACTAAATATTAAAAACAAAAGAAAGAAAACATTAAGGAATGTTATTGTGAAAGACATTGTCCCATCAGTGGCAAAGGTTGTAAAAAAGTTTGATACAAAAACACCAGAAATTAAATTAAAAACAAGTGGGACTGAATTGATATGGGAAATAGACAAGATTAAACCAAAGGAAGAATTGATTTTGACATATAAGATTAAACCATTGATTGATGTTGTTGGGAGGTTGACTCTTCCAAGGTCATATTTTACTTATAGTGGTAAATTTAGAAGGGAGAGTAGAATAGTTTCTAAATCAGTTTCTATAACAGGAAAGATTAAATAAACTATATACCATTTTTATTAAGTAAGAGCCCCTTGTAGCTCAATGGCAGAGCGCACGGCTGTAGATATTTGCTGTTTTGCATTCATCATCAGCAAGCGTTCGTGGAAACCGTGAGGTTGCTGGTTCGACCCCGGCCGAGGGGATTCATTTAAAATACATAAAGATTTATATCTTCTTTTCTAAAAATAGACGTTATTGATTAGATTTAAATACATATTGGTATAAAGTAATAAAGTTGGCGACCAAAACGGAAGGGAAACACCCGTTCTCATTCGAACACGGAAGTTAAACCTTTTAGTGATTTGGAATGTACTGCCTTTGGGCGGGAAATTCAGGAAGTTGCCAACTATTTATAATTTCCGGTGTTGCCTATTGATTTACGAAAACCAATCCCAAAAATTTTCTTCTAAAAGTAATATTTCTAAAACAACCTGCTCTGGTGGTGTAGCTAGGTCTATCATCTGGGACTGTCAACTTAATCATAATTTTTTGTTTCTAGGCAGACCTCCCAGGACAGGGGTTCAAATCCCCTCCAGGGCGCTGAAATTGGTGATTAATTGAAAGATAATGATAATGAAAAAGATGAGAAGATAGATAATAGTCAAAAAAATATTGAGATAGATGGCTTTAAAATATTGTTAGACTCATTTGTTAAGGATGAAGGTTTTGTTGAATTTCAGGTAGAATCTTACAATGACTTTATTGCAACAAGAATACCGAAAATAATTAAACAAATTAAAGAAATTACTCCGGAAGTTCCTGATATCGGTGAATTTAAAATAAAATTAGGTAAATTTAAAATTGGAAGACCTTCTGTGAAAGAGGCAGATGGGTCAGTTAGGGATATTTTTCCTTCAGAAGCAAGGATGAGAAATCTAACATATGCAGCGCCAATGTATATCGAGATGACACCTGTTTTAAATGGTATAGAAAGTGAAACAATGTTTGTCAACTTTGGGGATTTACCAGTTATGGTTAAATCTAAAATATGCCCACTTTCAGGAATGAGTGAAATGGAGCTTATAGAAGCCGGTGAAGATCCAGATGATTCAGGAGGTTACTTTATTATTAATGGGACAGAAAGAGTTTTGGTTTTAATAGAAGAGATATCTACAAACAGAATTATCGTTGAAAAGTCAAACATAGCTAATATAACAGAAACTGCAAGAATACATTCTTCAAAAGACGGGTATGTTCAAAGGCATATAATTGAAAGAAGAACAGATGGAATAGTCAGAATAAATTTTGCAAACATAAATAAGCTTCCGGCTATTATTCTTCTTCGGGCTTTAGGTCTTGAATCTGATAAAGAAATAATTGATGCTATATCATCTGATCCAGATGTTCAACAAGAATTTTATTCTAATCTTTTTGAAACTGAATCATCAACGATTGAACAGGCAATTGAAGAAATAGGATCTCATCTAAGGATACCACAAAAGGAATATAAAATAGAAAGAGCTCAAAAAACTATAGACAGATATTTATTACCACATCTGGGCCAAGATAAAAAGGATAGAAAAGAAAAGGCATTATTCCTTGGAAAAGCGATTGAAAGAATTTTAAAATGTCATCTTAAAAAAATACCTGAATATGATTTAGATCATTATTCAAACAAAAGAGTAAAATTAGTCGGAGATTTGCTGGAGATTTTGCTTAGATCAATTCTGCTTGGAAAATGGGGTTTAATAACAAGAATTAATTACAATTATCAAAAATTAACTAGAAGAGGAAGATTTCCCCCCCTGCCATCTATAGTCGAGTCAAACGTTTTAACAAATCAAATATGTTCTGCGATAGCTATAGGATCATGGGTTGGTGGAAGAACCGGTGTTTCACAGAGGTTAGAGAGGGACAGTTATATTAAAACAATATCTCATGTCAGAAATGTTCTTTCCCCATTAACATCAACTCAAGAGCATTTCAAAGCCAGGGAATTGCATCCAACTCACTGGGGTAGATTAGATTGTTCACAAACACCAGAGGGGGCTACAATTGGTTTAAGAAAATATTTGGCACTAATGGCTCAAGTAACAACTGGTATTCCAGAAAAAGACGAAAAGTTACTTCTTGATGCTATATTGAAGAAGATGGGTGAATGATATGACTGATGTATTTATGGATGGAAAATATCTTGGGGCAACAAATGAACCTAAAAAAATAGTAGAATTTATAAAAGAAAAGAGAAGAAAAAACAAAATATCAAATCAAATCAATATTTCTTATCTTGACTATTTGGATGAAATAAAAATAGTTACTGATACTGGTAGAATAAGAAGGCCATTAATAGTGGTAGAAAATGGCCAACCAAAATTAACTAAGGAACATTTAGAAAAAATTCAGAAAAAAGAAATTTCATGGCGTGATTTGATTCAAGAAGGAATTATTGAATATTTGGATGCAGAAGAAGAGGAAAATGCATATGTAGCTTTGAAGCCTGATGATTTAACAAACGAGCATACACATCTCGAAATTGATCCTTTAGTTATTCTTGGTATATCAACATGTTTTGTTCCATTTCCTGAATTTAACCGTGGGGATAGAGTAAATTTTGGGTCTAAAATGGTTGGTCAAGCTATTGGTGTTTTTTCTACTAATTTTCTAAAAAGAGCTGATACTAAAACTAATATTTTAGTTTACCCTCAAGATTTTCTCATTAAAACTCATATTAATGATGTCCTCAATTATGAAAATCATCCAAGCGGCCAAAATATAGTTGTTGCTGTTATGTCTTATAAGTGTTTCAATATTGAAGATGCTATAGTTATGAATAAATCTTCTATAGAAAGAGGATTATTCTGGAGTTATCTTTTAAGGACTTATGATGCTGAAGAGAAAATATATATGGGTGGTCAGGAGGATGTTATTGGAATTCCTGAACCAGGTGTAAGAGGTTATGCTGGTGAAGATGCTTATAAGCATCTTCCAGAAGATGGAATTGTAGATCCAGAAACGCAATTAGAGAATGAACAAATAATTGTTGGAAAAACATCCCCTTTAAGATTTTTGGGAAGTTTAGACCAGTTTATTACAGATTTAGAAAATATCAGAGAAACTTCTGTTAAATTAAGGCATGGCCAAAATGGAATAGTTGACAGAGTATTTGTAACAGAAAGTGTGCATGGCAATAAACTTGTTAAAGTTGTTGTCAGGGATCTCAAAAAACCAGAAACTGGAGATAAGTTTGCAAGTAGGCATGGCCAAAAAGGTGTTATTGGTTTAATTGTTCCTGAAGAAGATTTGCCATTTACAAAAGACGGTGTTATTCCAGACATTATTTTCAATCCACACGGTGTTCCATCAAGAATGACTATGGGTAAGCTTTTAGAAATTTTGGGGGCAAAAGTCTGTGCTTTAGAAGGTAAAAAAATGTTAAGTTCGGCTTTTCACCCAATTTCAGAAGAATATCTGAAAAAAACATTAGAGAAGCATGGGTTTAATGATAGTGGAAAGGAAACCCTTTATAATGGAGAAATAGGTGAAAAATATAGGCAAGATATATTAATTGGAAATGTGTTCTACCAAAAACTAGATCATTTGGTTTCCAATAAAATTTATGCAAGGTCAAGGGGGCCTGTAGCATTATTAACAAAACAGCCAACAGAAGGAAAATCTAAAAGAGGTGGACTTAGATTGGGGGAGATGGAAAAAGACTGTTTAATTGCACATGGAGCATCTTTGTTGCTCAAAGAGAGATTTGATGTTGATAAAACAACCGTTTTTATATGCAAGGAGTGTGGTTTGCCTGCTATTTATGACAGGATTAAAGACAAGAAATTTTGCCCTGTTTGTGGAGAATCAAAAATCGAAGATGTAGAGATGGCATATGCATTCAAACTTTTGTTAGATGAACTAAAAAGTATGTTGATATATCCAAAAGTAGTTGTAAAAGAGGATTAATATGATAGACAGAATTGAATTTAGTGTATTAAAGCCTGAAATTGTTAAAAAGATGGCAGTAGCCAAAATCACTAAGACTGAATTATATGACCAAGAAGGTTACCCGGTAGAAGGAGGATTGATGGATCCAAGGTTAGGTACAATTGATCCTGGATTGAGATGCAGAACATGCAGTGCATCAATTGGAGATTGCCCTGGCCATTTTGGTTTTTTGGAGTTAACAAGGCCAATAGTTAACGTTCATTATTCTAAATTAATATATAATTTACTTCTTTTGACTTGCCGAAAATGTGGGAGAATTCTTGCTGATGAGGTAGGTTTAGAAAAATTCAAAAAAGGTAAGAAATCAATAAAAAAGTTAAAAACTATTATGAAAAATAAATGCCCATACTGTGGAGAAAAACAAAAGAAAATAAAATTTATTAAGCCAACATCTTTTACTGAAGGAGCTACAATATTAACACAAGTTGAAGTGAGGGAAAGATTGCAAAAAATAACAGATGGAGATTTAGTTTCTTATTTTGGTATAAAAAATACAAGACCAGAATATTTTGTCATTAGTTTACTTCCAGTTCCTCCAGTTACGGTAAGACCTTCTATCACTCTGGAAACAGGTGAGAGATCTGAAGATGATTTGACACATAAATTGGTTGATATAGTCAGAATAAATAAAAGATTAAAAGAAAACATAGATTTGGGTGCACCAGATTTTATAATTCAAGATTTATGGGAATTACTTCAATATCATATTGCAACCTACATAAATAATGAAATAACAGGTGTTCCTCCAGCCAGGCATAGGTCAGGAAGGATTTTAAAAACTTTAACACAAAGATTAAAAGCAAAGGATGGTAGATTTAGGCATAACTTAATTGGTAAAAGAGTTAATTTTTCTGCTAGAACTGTCGTTAGCCCAGATCCTATGATAGATATAGATGAAGTCGGGATCCCAACACTAATTGCAAAAGAATTAACAACACCTGTTGCTGTTGGAGAAAGAAATATAAAATATCTTCAAAAATTGATAAACAATTATCCTGATTGGCCAACTGTCAATTATGTCATAAGGCCTGATGGCATGAGGAAAAAAATAACAGAACTTAATAAAAAAGAAATATCAGAAGAGATTGAACCAGGATATATAGCAGAAAAACAATTAAAAGACGGTGATTGGGTAATTTTTAACAGGCAACCTTCTCTGCATAGAATGAGCATGATGGGGCACAGAGTAAAAGTAATGCCATATAAGACATTTCGTTTAAATCCAGTTGTTTGTGCACCTTATAATGCAGATTTTGATGGGGATGAAATGAATATTCATGTACCCCAAACAATAGAAGCTCAAACAGAAACCGAATTATTATCATCAGTTGGAATGCAAATGAGAAGTCCTAGATTTAGTGGACCTATAATTGGTGTTAAAAATGATTACATTACAGGTTTTTACTTATTAACAAATGAAGATAAAATGTTTACACGAGAAGAGACTGTTAATATTGTTAGGGCGTGTGATATTGATATAGGAATTCCGAATAAAAATTCTTTCACGGGTAAAGAAATATTCAGCTTATTCTTGCCAAAAGGCTTCAATTTTGAGTATGAAGGAAAGAGCGATAATGTTGTAATCGAGAATGGTAAATTAATTAAAGGAACGATAGATGAAAGAGCTTTGGCGGCATTTAGGGGAAAAATACTCGATGAAATTGATAAAAAATACGGCCATGTTTATGCTAAGAAATTCTTATTTAATGTAACAAAGCTTTCAATTGAAATACTTTCTATTTATGGTTTTACAATTTCCCTTTCAGACCATGATTTAACTGAAAATGCAAGAATTAAAATAGAAAAATTATTGAAAGATACAAAAAATGTTATAAATAAAACAATCAAAGATTTTGAAAACGACAAAATCAATTTGATTGTTGGAAAAACTGCAGAAGAAACTCTTGAAGTTTTAGTTAAGAAAGAACTCGCAGAAGTATTGAACAAAGTTACAGATGTTGTGAAAAAGGATATGCCAGAAAACAACATTATTTTAATGGCAAAAAGTGGATCAAGAGGAAGTATAGTCAACATAGTTCAGTCTTCAGCTTTAATTGGCCAAGAAACAATAAAGGGTGAAAGAATCAATATAGGTTATTTTGATAGGACATTTTCTCATTTCAAAAGAGGGGACAAAAGTTTAGAATCAAAGGGATTTGTCACTCATGGTTATAGGCAAGGCCTTACGCCATTTGAGTTCTTTTTTGATGCAATGAATAGTAGGGAAGGGCTGATGGATAAGTCTTTGAAAACAAGACATAGCGGTTATTTAGAAAGAAGATTAGTTGGGGCACTAAAAGATTTAAAAGTTTGTTATGATGGGACTGTAAGAGATAGTGCTAATAAAATAATACAATTTATCCCCGGAGAAGATGGGTTGGATCCATCAAAAATACAAAAAGGTGGAATCAATGTTGAAAGAATCGCAAAAGAACTCGTTAAAAAATGAAGAATTTTTAACAAATAAAATTTTGGAAGAAATAGATAGAGTTTGTGATCTTAAAAAAATCAATTCCTCAGAAAAATCTAAATTGATTGATTCATTGAAAGAAATATGTCTTGAAAATTCATTTGAACCTGGAGAGGCTATAGGGATAATTGCTGCTCAGTCATTGTCAGAACCAGCAACTCAGATGACTATGCGTACTTATCATTTTGCTGGTTCAGCTGGATTACAAGTTACACTTGGTTTACCTCGTCTGATAGAAATATTTGATGCTAGAAAAGAACCAACTACACCTATTATGACTATTTATCTTAAAAAAGAGTTTAACACGGAAAAAGGGGCTGAAAGTTTTGCTAAAAAAATAAAAGAGAAGAAACTTAAAATATTTTTGGATTCTATATCTTTGGATTTGACAAATAAAAAAATTCAGATAAAGCTTAAAAAAATTAAGAAATCAGAAATGAAAGAAATTGTTGAAAAAATAAATGAGAAATTCAAAAAAATAAAATTCAAAATCAGAGAAAACATTATCACTGCTGGATCAGATGAGGAAGAATTAACTATAAGAGATTTACAAAAATTGAAAAATAAAATACTCGATTTGACTGTTTCTGGTGTAAGTAAAATAATAACTGCTGTTATTATAAAAGAAGGAAAGGATTGGGTTGTTAAAACTTTTGGTTCTAATTTTTCTCAAATAATTGAAATGAATGAAGTCGATTTTAAAAAATGCTATACAAATAATCCTCATGAGATTCGAGAAATTTTGGGGATAGAAGCAGCTAGGGGATCATTAATTAGAGAAATAAATGAAACATTGTCTCAGCAGGGACTAAATGTAGATGAAAGACATATAATGTTGATTGCCGACATTATGTTATTCACTGGTGAAATAAAAGCAGTTGGAAGATATGGGGTTGCTGGAATGAAATCATCTGTTTTGACAAAAGCTGGCTTTGAAGAAACATTAAAACATTTGGTAAAAGCTTCAGTTCGAAACGAAAAAGATGATTTTAGTGGTATATTTGAAAATGTTATGATTAATCAACAGATACCAGTTGGTACAGGAATGTTTGATTTAGTTGCAAAAGTAGGTGAAGATTAGTGGAATTAAAAAAAATCATAAAAGATGCAATAAAAGATAATAAAGTGATAATGGGGTATAATAAAGTTATAAAGAAAATAAAGGTAAAACAATTAAAGTTAGTTGTTTATGCAAATAATATACCAAAGGATAAATTGGATAATATCGTTTATAATGCAAAACTTTCAGGAGTTGATGTTAAAGAATACCCAGATGATAATGTAAATTTGGGACTATTTTGTGGTAAGCCATTTTCAGTTGGTGTACTGGCGATAGAAGGGAGCAAAAATGACAATAGTATTTAACATGGATACAATAAGGCTTTTGAATCTGTTTGAAAATATAACAAATGTTCCTGTCAAGGATTGTTATATAGATGGTGAGAATGTTTATTTCATAGTAGAAGAGGGAAAAGTCGGTTTGGCAATAGGCAAGGGTGGAAATTTGATAAAAAATGTTGAAAAGGTTATTGGAAAAAAAGTTAAAGTATTTGAATATTCATCTAATCCCGTTAAGTTTGTCAAGAATTTGATACCTCAAGCTAAAGAAGTTAGCTTAATAAATAATGATGAAATACTTGAAATGCAGATAAAAGTTGATATGCCTGACAGAGGTTTTGTAATTGGAAGAGGGGGGGAAAAGATAAAAGTATATAAGGAAATATTAAAAAGAGTTCATAATATATCAGACTTAAAGGTGAAATAATGGGTAGAGGAGAATTTTCCGCTAGGAAACTTAAAAACAAAAGAAAGAAGATGAAATGGAAAGATGTTCATTATATGAAGAGAAGTTTAGATTTAAAAAGAAAAGAACCTCTTGGGCATTCACCACAAGGAAGGGGAATAGTCATTGATAAGAGAAATTGTGAACAAAAACAGCCCCATTCTGGCTTAATAAAAACAGTTAGAGTGCAATTAGTTAAAAATAATATTCAAATTACAGCATTTATACCTGGTAATAAAGCTATTGATAAAATCAGTGAGCATGATGAGGTTACAATAGAGGGAATGGGTGGATCGCAAGGCGGTCCAATAGGAAGCCAATGGGGTTTGAAGTATAGAGTTGTTAAAGTTAATGGAATTGCTTTATCAGAGATAGTTTCAGGGAAAAAACAAAAGCCAATGAGGTAGTTTTGTGTCAGATATTAAAATGTTTAATAAATGGTCATTTGATGGGGTTATTGTTAGTGATCCTGGGTTAAAGCCTTATATCAATCTTAAACCAATTATTATTCCAAAAACTGGCGGAAAGTATAGCCAAAAAAAGTTTCATAAATCAAAAATGAGTATTGTCGAAAGATTTGCCAATAAATTGATGGTTCCAGGTCATAAAGGAAAGAAACACCTAATAACTTCGGGAAGAAACAGCGGAAAAACACAGACAATTTTTAATGTTATAAAAGAAGTTTTTGAAAAAATAGAAAAACAGACAAAAGAAAACCCATTGAAAATTTTTGTTGGTGCACTTGAGAATGCGTCTTTAAGGGAAGAAATAACATCGTACCAAATGGGTGGATCAATGATCAGAAAGGCTGTAGTTACGTCTCCCCAAAGAAGAGTTGATTCAGCATTGTTGATAATTTGCCAATCTTCTTATAGAAGGTCCTTTGGGAAAAAAATAACAATAGTTGATGTTTTAGTAGATGAGATAATCAATGCTTACAAAAATGATGCTAGTAAATCTGAAGCCATTAAAGAGAAGGAAAGGATAGAGAGAGAAGCTAGTGGGGCAAGATAGTCATGACGGAAGACATGATAGAAAAAGTCAAAAAATTGATGTATGAGCCAAAAAAAATTAGAAATATAGGAACAATTGCCCATATTGATCATGGAAAGACAACCTTTTCTGATAGTTTGATAGCTGGAGCGGGAATGATATCTTTTGAAATAGCAGGGCAAAGACGATTCCTAGATACAGATGATCAAGAGCAAGAAAGAGGAATAACAATCTGGTCTGCAAATGCAAGTATGGTTCATAGTTTCGAAAACGAAGATTACTTAATTAATCTTATTGATACTCCCGGGCATGTTGACTTCGGAGGTGATGTCACAAGAGCTTTAAGGGCAGTAGACGGTGCTATTTTATTAGTTGATGCCGTAGAGTCAGTAATGCCCCAAACAGAAACTGTTCTTCGTCAAGCGTTAAAAGATCGTGTGAAACCAGTATTATTCATTAATAAAGTAGATAGGCTGATCAAAGAATTGAAATTCACCCCGGAACAGATGCAAGAAAGATTTGTAAGAATAATAACAGATGTTAATATTTTGATTCAAAAATATGCTGAAATAGAATATAAAGACAAATTTTTGGTTAATGTCGAGGACGGTTCTGTAGCTTTTGGTTCTGCTCTCAAAAAATGGGGGACTTCTATTTCATTTATGAAAAAAACAGGCATAACTTTCAAAGATATAATTGAAAAAACTGAACAAGACCAACAAGAAGAACTCGCTGAGAAAACACCTCTGCATAAAGTTGTTCTTGATATGATTATCAAACATTTGCCATCTCCAATACAAGCACAAAAATATAGAGTCCCAAAAATATGGTTCGGGGACCCAGAATCAGAAATTGGAAAAAGCATGACTGCTGTTGATCCTAATGGGAAATTAGCGGCAGTAGTTACAAAAGTTACTCCAGATCCACATTCTGGTTTTATTGCAACTGCAAGAATATTTTCTGGTAAGCTTGAAAAAGGAAAAGATGTATATTTAATTGGAAAACAAAAATCCCAAAGGGTTCAGCAAGTCAATATTTACAAAGGCCCGCATAGAGTACAGGTTGATGAAGTAGTTGCTGGAAACATTTGTGGCATTGTTGGAATAAATGAAGCATTTTCTGGTGAAACTTTATGTGATCCTGATTTTATTATTCAGCCTTTTGAAGAAATTAAACATATATTTGAGCCTGTAGTTACTAAATCACTGGAGCCAAAAAACCCAAAAGATCTGACCAAGTTAATCAATTTTCTGAAGGGATTAAGCAGAGAAGATACGACTATTCGTGTTAAAATTAATGAAGAAACAGGTGAATATTTGGTTTCTGGATTGGGGGAATTACATCTCGATGCTAAAGTTGAAAGAAAACTCAAAGAAATAGGTTTGGAATTTGAAGCTTCAGCACCAATTGTTGTTTACAGGGAAACCATATTCAAGAAATCCCCAGAAATAGAAGGAAAATCACCAAATAAACACAATAAACTCTACTTTATTCTCGAACCACTTGAAAAAGAATTTTATGAAGCTATGAAGCAAAATGAAATACCGGCAGTTTATGATTTTAAGAAAAAGAATCTTGATTTAATCCAAAAATTAAGAGATTTGGGCATGAGTGCAGATGATGTTAAAGATTTGAAATTAATATATGAAAGGAATATGCTTTTTGACAAAACAAAAGGAGTCCAATATTTGAATGAAGCAATGGAAATGATTAAGGATGGATTTAAATTAATAGCGGATGAAGGCCCTTTATCGAGGGAACCATGCTATGGGATTAAGGTGTCAATAGTCGATGCTGAATTTCACGAAGACCCAGTTCATAGAGGGCCAGGGCAAATTTTGCCTTGTGTAAGGCATGGAATAACTCAGGGAATGTTCTTGGGAGATCCTGGAATACTCGAGCCAAAGCAAATCATCAGAATAGATGTTCCAACAGAAGTTATGGGTGGAGCAATAAGACAGGTTGGAAATAGAAGGGGCCAGATCTTAGATATGAAAGAAGAAAGAGGGGTAACATTGATACAAGCTAAGATGCCTGTGTCTGAAATGTTTGGTTTTAATTCAGAACTCAAGTCTGCAACAGGAGGAAAAGGTTTTTATAGTTTAATTGATGTAATTTATGAGAAACTACCTAAGAATTTACAGGATCAAACGGTGTTAAAAATAAGAAAAAGAAAAGGCCTCAGCGAAGAAATTCCAAAGGCAGAAAGTTAATAAATATAAATGATAATATAAAATATAATTAGGAGGGATATGTATATGGCAGAATTACCAAAAATTAACATAATTACTTCTGGTCACGTAGATGCTGGTAAATCTACTTTGATTGGACGATTATTATTTGATACTGGAGCTGTAAGGCCAGAACAAATGAGAAAACTTGAACAACTTGCTAAAGAATATAAAAAAGAAACTTTTGAATTTGCTTATGTAATGGATAAGCTAAAAGAAGAAAGGGAAAGAGGAGTAACAATTGATATTATGCACAGGCCTTTCCAGACAAAAAAATATAATTATACAATCATTGATTGCCCTGGGCACAGAGATTTTGTTAAAAACATGATTACAGGTGCTTCACAAGCTGATGCAGCTATTCTCGTTATTTCAGCAAAACCCGGTGAGGGAATTCAAGAACAAACAAAAGAACACACATTTTTAATGAAAGTTCTTGGTATTAGTCAAATAGTAGTAGCTATAAATAAAATGGATTCTGCTGATTATGATGAAAAGAAATTCAATAACATAGCCGAGGAAGCCAAAAAATTACTTAAATCAGTTGGTTATGATGTGAGTAAAATACCATTCGTTCCAGTATCTGGCATGAAAGGGGATAATGTCTCAATAAAATCTACTAATACACCTTGGTATAAAGGTGATGTTTTAATCAATGAAATGGATAATTCAATCCAACCACCAGAAATACCAATTGATAAACCATTAAGAATACCAATTCAGGATGCATATACAATTACAGGAGTAGGAACAGTTCCTGTTGGTAGAGTAGAAACAGGTATTTTGAAGGTGGGTGATAAGGTTGTTTTCCAGCCTTGTGGTGCAACAGGTGAAGTTAAAACAATAGAAATGTTCCATAAGCAACAGCCAGATGCAAAACCAGGAGATAATGTTGGTTTCAATGTTAGAGGTTTAGTTAAAGGTCAAGTTAAACGTGGAGATGTTTGCGGTCTTTCAAGTAGTCCACCAACAGTTGCCAAAGAGTTTACAGCACAGATTATTGTTTTAAATCACCCAACTGTTATGGCAGCAGGATATACACCTGTATTCCATGTAGGGACAGCATCAGTAGCTTGCAAGATTGAGGAAATATTGGCAAAAATAGATCCAAAAACTGGTCAAGTTATTAAAGAAAAACCTGATTTTATTAAGACAGGAGATGCTGCAAGAATTAGAGTCGTTCCAACAAAAGCAATGGTTGTAGAAAAACAGATAGATATTCCACAATTGGCAAGATTTGCTATCAGAGATATGGGACAGACTGTAGCAGCTGGAATTGTAATAGATGTAGTCAAGGCTTAATTGTTTCCTCCCTTCTTTTATTTTTGTATTTCTAATTTTTCTTATGAGTATTTTATTAAAAAATGTAGACTGGATAGTAACTCAAAATCCAGAAAGAAATATTCTTAAAAATAAGTCTGTTTATATCGAAGATGGAAAAATAATTGATATAGGCAATCTAAATGTAGAAACTGATTGCATTATTGATGGCCGGGGAAAGGTTTTGCTGCCAGGATTAATCAATTCTCACACCCACTCTTCGATGTCTCTTTTTAGAGGATATGCAGATGATATGAAATTAAAACCTTGGCTGGAAGAAAAAATATGGCCTCTTGAAGCTAAACTAAAGCCTAAAGATTGTTATACTGGCTCATTACTTGCTTGCTTGGAAATGATAAGTTTTGGGGTGACTTGTTTTAATGACATGTACTTGTTTGTAAATGATATTGCAAAAGCCGTTGAAAAAAGTGGGTTAAGATGTTTTCTTGGGGAGGTGATTTTTGATTGGAACATTGAGAAACAGCTTCCATACTCTGAAATATTTATCAAAAAATGGCTGAAAGATGATTTGATTACCCCATTAGTTAATATTCATGCTCCCTACTCCTGTTCTGATGAGACTCTTCTTAAATTGAAAGAAATTTCAGATAAATATAATCTTCTAAAACACATGCACGTATCAGAAACTGATAAGGAAGTAAAAGATTTTCAGAAGGCTAAAAATAAAACACCAGTTGAACATCTGGATGAATTGGGACTGATGGACGATAGATTTATTGCCGTTCATTGTAACTGGTTGACAGAAAAGGATGTTGATATATTTTTTAAAAGAAATTGCAGTGTGGTTCATTGCCCCACTTCTAATATGAAATTAGCTAATGGCAGGATGCCCCCTCTAAAAAGTATATTTGAGAAAAATATACGAGTTGGGTTGGGAACGGATGGTTGCGCTTCTAATAATAATTTGGATATGTTTGAGGAGATAAAGAATTGCTCTTTAATTAATAAATTTCAGGAAAGGGACCCGACATTTATTCCTGCCCAGAAATCATTAGATTTAGCTACGATAGAACCAGCTAAAATTTTTGGGATTGATAATAAAATAGGAAGTGTTGAAAAAGAAAAAGTTGCTGATTTGATATTAATTGATTTTAAAAAACCTCATTTGCGACCTGTTCATAACAAGAAAACTGTTATTTCTAACCTAGTTTATTCTTGCCGTGGAGGAGATGTTGACACAACAATTGTTAATGGAAAAGTTTTAATGAAAAATAGAGAAATTCTTAGTTTGGATCAAAAGAAAATATTTGATGATGCCGATAAAATAATTGAAAATTTTCTCAATTAAAAGACTTAATTCTTAAATTCCAAAATTATTCTATGATAATTTCAGTCGGCACAATTGGTTTAGATACAACTAGAACTCCATTTAAAACTGTAGAAAAGGTATTAGGCGGTGCGGCGACTTATTCTGGTTTATCAGCAAGTTTTTTTTCAAAAACAGGTCTGGTTGGGATAATAGGAAAGGATTTTCCCGAAAAATACTATAAAACTCTTCGGGAGAGGCTGGACTTATCCGGAATAAAAATAGATAAAAAAGGCAAGACATTTTTTTATGACTCAACATTTGATTATGGATTTACAAAAAGGAAAAGCAACATAACAGAACTTAATGTAATCAAAGACTTCATTCTAAAATTACCTGATGATTATATAAAAGCTGATTATGTTTACCTTGCAAATAATGATCCCGATCAAAACCTTAAGGCATTAGAACAAGTGGATAAACCTAAACTCACAGTTTGTGACACAATTGAATATTGGATAATAAATAAAAAAGAAAAAGTCAAAAAAATGATGTCTTCGGTGGATGTTGTTGTTCTAAATGATGATGAGATAAGGCTGATGTGCAAAGAACCTAACCTGATTAAAGCAGCGAAGAAAATCCTTTCCTGGGGGAGCAAATATGTTATTATCAAGAAAGGTGAGCATGGCTCACTTTTGGTTTATGATGATTTTGTCTTTCCTGCTTCCGGTTATCCCATGGAGGATGTTGTTGACCCAACCGGGGCGGGAGATTCTTTTGCAGGGGGCTTTTTAGGGCATATTTCAAAAAAAGGGAAATTGAATGAACATGTCTTGAAAGAAGCGGTGATTTATGGCAATGTTATGGGATCCTTTGCTGTTGAGGATTTCAGTGTAAATAGATTTTTAACATTGAAAATGGAAGATATTGAAGAAAGGTATCAAAAGTATAGGAATATTGTAAGATTTTAGGAGGTAGATTTTTTGGATTATTATGTAAAAGATATAAAACTCGCTGAAAAAGGCAAAAAAAATATAGAATGGGCCGAAATGCAGATGAGTGCATTAATGAAAGTTAAGGAAAAGGTTGAAAAGGAAAAGCCATTAAAAAATATAAGAGTTGGAATATGTTTACATATAACCAAAGAGACGGCCGTTCTGATAAAAACACTTATTGCAGCAGGTGCTGACATTTCTGCTTGTTCCTGTAATCCTTTAAGTACACAGGACGATGTTGCAGCTGCGCTAGCGAAAGACGGAATTAGCGTTTACGCTTACAAAGGTGAATCAAAAGAAGATTATTATAAGTTCTTGAATAAAGTTGTAAATTTTAAGCCCCAAATCACAATAGATGATGGTTGTGACTTAGTCAGTGAAATTCACAAAAATCATAAGCATCTAATTTCAGAAATAATAGGCGGGTGTGAAGAAACAACAACTGGTGTTATAAGATTAAGAGCTATGGAGAAAGACAAGGCTTTGAAATACCCAATGATTGCTGTTAATGAATCTAATACTAAACACTTAATGGATAATATAAAGGGGACAGGCCAATCGACAATTGATGGAATTTTAAGGGCAACTAACATTCTGTTGGCTGGCAAAACCTTTGTAATTTCTGGGTATGGAAATTGTGGCAAGGGTGTTGCTAAAAGGGCAAAAGGTATGGATGCCAATATCGTAGTGACAGACATAGACCCTTTCAGGGCTTTACAAGCTGTTATGGATGGGTTCAGAGTGATGCCAATAAAGGAAGCTGCAAAAATAGGCGACATTTTCTTGACTGTTACAGGGAACAAAAATGTTATAGATCTTGAGCATATGAAGTTGATGAAGGATGGTGCAATTTTAGCTAATTCAGGTCATTTTAACGTAGAAATTAATATAGAGGGGTTAGAAAAGATTAGTAAAAAAAGGAAGATAAGACCGTATATGGATGAATTTACGTTGAACGGCAAAAGATTGTTTATCCTTGGAGATGGTAGACTTATCAATTTAGCTGCTGCCGAAGGACACCCCTCGCCGATAATGGCAATGTCTTTTTGTAATCAGGTGTTTGCTTGTGAATACCTTGTTAAAAACAAAGGAAAACTTAATTCAAAAGTCTATATTTTACCTCCTGAAAAAGATGATGAGATAGCACGTTTGCAGTTAAAATCAATGGGTGTAGAGATAGACAAATTAACTCCAGAACAGGAAAAATACTTAAATTCTTGGGGAGAGGGGACCTAAAACAAAACATTTAAATCCATTAACACTACATTTAATATCTGATATTTATGCAAATGGCAAGAATTAAAATCTCAGGAAGAGATCCATTAAAATTAAATGAGCTTTGTGAAGAGATAACTGAAGTTGCCAAAAAATTCGGTATAAGCTGGAAAGGGCCCATTCCTTTGCCAACAAAAAAACTTAAAATAACAACAATGAAGACACCTTGCGGGGATGGAACAGGCCATGGTAACGCAACTTTTGACAGATGGCAGTTTAAAGTTCACAAAAGAATGATAGATATGCAAGCTGATGACCGTGCATTAAGGCAGGTTCTAAGAGTACAAGTTCCCCAAGGAGTTCATATTCAAATCAAACTCAAGGGTTAATATTTTTTCCACTTTTTATATAGCCAACTATATTGCCCCGATTCTTTAACTTTCTTAAAAATTACATATAAAGCCACTAAAATGACTATTATCACACCTAGAATTATACCAATTCTTTTAATGTTTTCATTTTTCTTGATTAATTCTTCTTCTGTTTTTTCTACTGATAATTTGAGG
>Ga0066637_10000943_pt1 | contig 18353 bp, 20 predicted proteins | sample CryGeyCG2014_020_FD_62737 | JGI IMG/M metagenome (GOLD analysis project Ga0066637, IMG submission 62737) | Groundwater microbial communities from aquifer - Crystal Geyser CG08_land_8/20/14_0.20 | ecosystem: Environmental > Aquatic > Deep subsurface > Groundwater | place: USA: Utah: Grand County...
GGCACGATTGTATCGGGCATGAATGCCCTCCTACCGGCACGATTGTATCGGGCATGAATGCCCTCCTACCGGCACGATTGTATCGGGCATGAATGCCCTCCTACCATTTTTCAATCTTCCAATCTTCTAATCCAACAGAATGTCAAGAGAATCTCCAACTTCAGTCTTAGTCTTCTCAATCTTTCCGGCAGCTAACTCCACTATCATCTTTGCTTTAAATACAAAGGGACTAAATCTAAAAGGCTTCATCTCCTTTATTATCCTAATCACTCTCTGTTTCTTATCTAAAAAGATTATATCCAGAGGAAAGTGCATAAAGAGAGTATGAATTGAAGAAGAATTAGTTAAGATTAAACTCTCCCTCTCCTCTAAGGACTTCCTTCCTAATAATCCTTTCAATCTAGTCCCAAAGGTATTGGCTAAAGTTACCTTATCAGCTAAAGTAATATTCTTACTTCTATTAACAATCTTCGTATCGCCTCACTTCCCAAGCCCTCCCCCCCTAAAAGTTGCTAAGACTGAAAGCACTACTGGTCCTAATAAGACAATAAACATTGCCGGGAAGATAAAGAAGATTAAAGGGAACAACATCTTAAGGGAGGCTTTTTGTGCTTTCTCTTCTGCTCGCTGTCTCCGTCTTGTTCTCATCTGCTCTGACTGAATCTTTAGCACAGTAGCAATACTTACTCCCAACTGATCAGCTTGGATAAGAGCAGCAATAAAGGAAGTCAAATCGGATAGCCCTACTCTCCCAGAAAGAGCTCGAAGTGCATCTTTTCTTGATTTACTCATTCTTATTTCTTGCAGAGAGCGGGCAAACTCCTCAGTTAAGGGCCCCTTGGTCTTCTCCACAACCTTAGCTAAAGCAGAATCAAAACCTAAACCAGCATTTACACTGACGCAAAGAAGGTCCAAAACATCTGGTAGAGCTTTTTGAACCATCTTTTGCCGAGCACCTATCTTTGAATTGAGCCAAAGGTCAGGGAAGAAAAAACCAAAGGCAGCAGTTATTCCTAACAAAAGAATAACCTGGGCAAAAGGAACTTTTCCTAAAAAGAGTAAGACTCCAAAAGCAGCTGGTAGAGCAAGAGTAGAAAACCCTTTCATTGTTAAAAAATCATTTACCTGCATGTTCCTCGGGCTTCCAGCCATCAGAAGTTTCCTCTTAATACTGTCCTTAATCCCCCCCGGCATCCACTTACCAACTACCTTAGATATCTTTTCCCTTAATGGTTGATAGACGCGCTCAGTAAAAGGTTTAGAGAGTTCCTCTTCCTCAGGAGATGGGCTCTCTTTCCGACCAAAACCAATCTGTTCCAGACGCTCTTGCACTTCGTCTTTTCCCTGGCTACCGGCAGCTAAGAACAGAAAGACTATTGAAGCAAAGATTAAAAGACAAAGAAAGAAAAGCATAATCTACTCCTTAAACTTCTATGGCAATAACTTTCTTAATCAAGAATATTCCAATGCCTATAGTTATGGCTCCGGCGGCAAGCATTGCTTTGCCGAGAGGCTCAGTCCATAAGGGTTGCATATAAGTAGGATTTATCAGATAAAGTAAAGCTCCTAAACCAAAGGGCATAGCAGAAACAATTATCCCTGATAATCTCCCCATAGCAGTTAAAGTCATAATCTCTCCCTTAATCTTAATTCTTTCCCTGATTGTAGAAGAAATACTTTCTAATATCTCAGACAGATTACCTCCGGTCTGTCTCTGAATTGTTACTGCGGTAACTACTAAATCCCAGTCATCACTCTCCATCCGCTGGGCTAATTTATTCAGAGATTCTTCTAAGGAAAGACCTAAGGATGTCTCGCGGAGGACTTTTTTAAACTCTATAGCCATCGGGTCGGGAGTCTCTCTAGCTACCATCTCTACTGCTTGGAGAAAACTATAACCGGACTTTAGAGAGTTAGAAATCAAAGTTAAAGCATCCTCTATCTGACCATTAAAAGACTTTTGCCTCTTCTTTTGAAGATGCTTGACATAAAAAGGAGGAATCATTGAACCAATTCCCCCTAAGATTATCATTCCCAGAGTCTTGGAGACTAAAAAGCCAATTAAGGCTAAGAGGCTAGTACTTAAAAGCCGAAAACCCATAAATTCAGAGACCCGCAAAGGCAGATCAGCCTTAGATAATTCAGCGGCTATTTTTTGAGAAAAACTCTTCTTCTCAATAGCCTTATCCAGGTTATCAAAAAGGCTTGCTTCTTCCTCTTCCTTTTCCACCTTTTTCAAAGCTGCCGGAGCTTTCTCACTCAGCTTGGTATAGCGCTCCAATCTCTCGGTTACTGAGGTCTTTCGTGAAGAGATTGTATTAAAGATGGCAAAGGTGATAAAGACAATAAAGGCAAAGACTAAGATTAAGACAAAGGGTAAAGACATGTCGCAGAACTCCAATTTAGTTCATTGAGTTGGTAGGAGTGCCTTTAGGCACGATTGTATCGGGCATAAATGCCCTCCTACCGGTTCTAATCCTCTAATCTTCAATCTTCTAATTTAGTTGTCAAAGTGTCAGGTTTTTTTGACACCTTAATACCTTGACACTTTGATACCTCTTTTTAGGGTTTGGGTGTAAATATAGAGGGAGGCAGGTGAATCCCGGCTGGTTCAAATTTTTCCACAAATTTAGGCCGGATGCCAGTTGCTTTTAACTTGCCCTCAATCTTTCCCTTCTCGTCCACTCCCTCCTGGGTAAAGAGAAAGATATCCTGAAGAGTGATAGTATCTCCTTCCATACCCTGAACCTCAGTAATATGGGTAATTCTTCTTGTGCCATCCCGAAGTCTTGACTGCTGAACAATTAAGTGAATGGCTGAAGCAATCTGCTCCCGGATAGCTTTAGCTGGAAGGTCCATCCCGGCCATCATTACCATGGTCTCTAAGCGAGACAAAATATCTCGCGGCGAGTTAGCATGACCAGTAGTCAAAGAACCATCATGCCCGGTATTCATTGCTTGTAACATATCCAAAGCCTCGCCTCCTCTGCATTCACCTACTACTATCCTGTCCGGGCGCATTCTTAAGGCATTAATTACCAAACGCTGAATGGGAACTGCTCCCTTTCCCTCAATATTTGCTGGCCTTGACTCCAAGATAACTACATGCTCCTGCCTGAGCTGTAGCTCAGCCACATCCTCAATAGTAACAATCCTTTCGTCATGGGGGATAAAAGAAGAAAGAACATTTAAAGTAGTAGTCTTTCCTGAACCTGTTCCCCCGGAGATGATAGTATTTAATCTAGCTTTAACACAGGCTTCCAAAAATTCAGCCATCTCTCGGGTCAGGGTGCCAAATCTAATTAAGTCCTCAACTGTAAAGGGGTCCTTAGAAAACTTACGAATAGTCATACAAGGTCCCTTTAAAGCAAGAGGTGGAATGATAGCATTAAACCTTGAACCATCAGGAAGTCGGGCATCTACTAAAGGAGTCGACTCATCACAGCGTCGCCCAAGAGGAGTAATAACCTTTTCAATAATTCGCATTACATGCTCATCATCCCGAAAGGTTTTATCAGTAAGCTCTAATTTCCCTCTTCTTTCTACATAGACCTGCTGAGCACTAATTACCATAATTTCAGAAATAGTAGGGTCATCTAAGAGAGGCTGAAGAGGACCAAAACCTAAAACCTCATCTAAAATCTCCTGGACTATCTTTCCCCTTTCAGCCCGGGCTAAAGGCAGTCCTTCTTCTACTAAGAGTATAGACACTGCTTCTTCAGTCTTATTTCTTAGCTCATCTGCTCTTGATTTATCCTTTAATAATTCTGCATCCAGTTCATCAGTCTCCTCAATCAAACGTTCTTGAATCTTTACCTTTAAATTAGAGTAAAGGTCTCCTCCTGCCTCATTGGTCTCCCCTACTCCCTTCTTCTCTTTCTTAGCTTTTACTGGCTTTTCTTTCTCTAATCTTTCAATTAAGGACATCTGTCGCTCTGCTCCATTTTAGTTGTAGGGGCTTGATTTATTGTAGGGGCTTGATTTATCAAGCCCGCTTCCAATACATTTTTCGGGTTCAATAAATTGAACCCCTACAATTCGTAGTCTCAATGCCGGGCAAAGATTGGTTTTAAAAACTTCCTTAATCCCACTCTTCTTTCTTCTACCTTAGTCTTTACTACTTCCCCACTGACCAGGTGGACTAACTCCCTGATGCTTTTGCTTATCTCTGACTCAGGATTACTACTTACAAAAGGCACCCCCCGGCTTACCGAAGGAACTACTAATTTGCCATCACTGGGAATAAATGAAGAGACCTTATAGTGAAGACTCCCCTCAATATCTGATAACTTTAAACCAGTGTGGCTGTCTGAACGATTTAAAACAAGTCTTATCTTTTCCGGCGGGTATTTAAGGGAGCTCATTGTCTCTAAGGCTAATTTGGTATTCTTAATCGTCGGCAGGTCCAAAGTAGCTAGCAATAAAATTAAGTCAGAAAAATCAAGAGCAGTTAGGACTATATCCTCAAAAGATGGGACTGTATCAATGATTATAAACCCATAGCTCTCTTTTAACAATTCTAAGACCTTCTCTACTACCTCCTTACCTACTCTCTCGGCTTCAGCTGGTTTAGAAGGAGAAGCTAAGACTTTTACCCCTGATGAGTGAGAAGTAAGATAGTCTTTAAGTACTTCTTTGTCCAAGTTTTCTAAATTGGGAGTAAGGTCGGAGATAGTAAACTTGGGAGTAAGGTTTAACATCATTGCTATATCACCAAATTGCAAATCAAGGTCCACTATCACTACTTCTCCCTTAAGTTCCTCCCTTAAACTTACTGCCAAATTAGTAGCAATCAAGCTCCGCCCTACCCCTCCCTTTGTGCCAAAAACCGTAATAACTTTTGCCTCCGGAGGGAAAGGTTCTTCTTTAGAGACTTCCACTAATCTTGGCTTCCTTCTGTCCTGAAACTCCTTTACTCTATGAATAGCATTAATTAGTTCATCGGGGGCAAATCCTTTAACTAAATATTCCTGTGCTCCAACACTCATTGCCTTACGCAGGTATTCCTGCTCATCTTGGACCGAGACGATAATTACTGCCGAGGAAGGTAAGTTTAAAGAAATCTCTTCGGTAGCTTTAATTCCATCTAAAACAGGCATATTAATATCCATTAAGACAATATCTGGCTTGAGGGATTTAGTTAGACTAACTGCCTTCTTACCATCATTAGCCTCCCCGACTACCTCTATATCTTCCTCAAGTTGAAGCAATCTCCTTAGACTTTCACATATCTCTTTCTCATCATCAGCAATTAAAACCTTAATTTTCTCGTTATCCAATTATTGTCTCCTCATTTATTGTAGGGGCTTGATTTATCAAGCCCGTTTTCAATATATTTTTCGGGTTCAATAAATTGAACCCCTACAATTTTTCCCAATCTTCACCTGGTTAGAAATTACATATATAAGTCATCACAAACAAGATTTCTAACGGGGTTCAAGCACTTCTTCAGCCTTCAAGATATGAGGGGTAAGAATAATGACTATTTCTGCCTTTACTTTAGATTTCTCCTTATTCCTAAATAAACTGCCTAAGATAGGTATTTCTCCCAAAAGAGGAACCTGGGATAAGGTTTCAATCTCTTTTGAAGAGAGTAATCCTCCAATAACTATAGATTCTCCATCTTTAACCCTAATCTCAGAGCTGGTCTGACGGGTGGAAATTACTGGATAGTCCCCTTTCCATTCACTTACTATGCTTACCTCGGGAACAATGAAAGTAGTGATATAGCCATCGTCACCTATCTTAGGAGTGATATTAAGAACAATTCCTACCGGAATATAGCTGGCACTCTGAGAGCGATTGCCCTGCTCATCATAAGTAGTAGTAATTATTGGGACCCGGTCACCAACTATTAGACTGGCTATCTTACCATCCTGGGCAACCATCTTCGGGTTAGCTAAAATCTTAGTCTTTCCTGCCCTTTCTAAAGCAGAAAGAGTAGCTAGGTATTGTTCAGAATAGGAACCTAAGGAATCAAAGGTAATAGTTGCTCCCTCAAGTTTATTATAAGTCCTTAATTCTTGAGGGGTTGCTTTGGTGCTTAAAGTAGAGGTAAAGATTTTATTTTTTTGCAAGGTCCAGTTTAAGCCCAGAGCTTTAATGTCACTTTCAGAGAACTCTATTATCTTCGCCTCAATCATTATCTGGGGAAGAGGCTTATCAAGATTAAGTATTAACTCCTGTGTATTTTTTATATCTTTCTCCGTCCCCTGAACTACAATATTATTAAGTTCACTATTAATATTAAACCTGTCTTTCCCTAAAAACATAGAAAGCATCTTTTCTAAGTTAGCAATCATCTCTTTATCCAAGCTCTTAGTTATTACTCCATCTTTATAGGAGAGGGTTTGCAGCCTTATATTCTTTAAGGGGATAACTAAGATCTTAGTAGCTAAGGGCTCCTTGGTAACAATTACTTGATAGGTAACTCTTCCTTCATCCCCCCAGATAGTTAGAGAAGTAGTCCCTCCTGCTTTTCCATTTATTAAGAGCTCATGAGAGGATATAGCCAGAACACCAATAATATTAGGGTCTCCTACTGCTGAGCGAACCAATCCCCTCACCGGTATAATCTTTGATTCTCCCACCACTAATTTTAGCTCCTTAGGTTCTGAAGACACAGCCACTACTGGCTGAGCTGACTTAATGCTTATAATTGGCTTTGGACTTAGCTTCGGACTTTCTGAAGCTAAAAGGAAATCAGGAAATAAAAGAGTTAACCCCAAAATAAGACTTACTAAAAAAACTCTTTTCACTTTTTCCTCCTTCATATCTCTCTTATAACTCATCAACTCATTCCTTCTACAGGGCTTTAGCCCATGGTTTGCTTCTACCGCACTTTAGTGCAGGGTTTTTAGGGCTTTAGCCCATATATAGGGACTAAAGTCCCTCTACCCTCGACTAAAGTCGGGTAGAAGGTGAGGCTAAAGCTGGGTAGAATCTTTCTTCATTAACTATTTCACCCCCACCTTCTCTACCTCGGTTCCACGGATAATTTCTACCAACCTCTCTCCTTTGCTAATTGTAGGTTTTGGCTCTCCTGTTTTAGTCGGAGATAGAGGAGGAAGCCCAGGAACTCCTGGCTCTAACCATTTTATCTCTTCCGGAGCAACCTTTTTAGCCTCAGACTTCTTCTTTAAAGGAGGCTTTTTCCCAATTAGAGAGTAAATAGTAGTCCCCTGGCTAATCACTTTTACTTTCTCCTTTATTGGTCGGAGCACCAGGCGAGCTGGACTTTTTTCTAAGAGAAGAGTTACTCTCTCCGCATCTTTAGGGGCTACAGCTAAGGTTACATAGGTATAAACAGGAAGAGTAGCTTTCTTCCCCTCCTCCTCTTCTTTTGCTTCCATTCCGGTATCTAAAGCTAAAACCTGAACATTTTGCAAAACAGTAATACTCATATCTAAGGCTGTCTTTTCTTCTTCCTGAGGAAATTGAAAAGTTCCAATCACATCAACAAAATCACCGGGCTTTAAAAGACCGGCTATTCCGGTTGATGCACTTACCTGAATAGTTACTGCTCGCATCCCCCGGGGAACGATAAAGGAGAGCCCCATCCGGGCACCTTTTTCAGCAAATTTAGGTTTTAGGAGAACTTCTCCGGGAATAATTGCCGAAACAGTTACCTTTCCAAGGGCTTCTTTTCCTTCCTTAACCATATCATCAGTTACTGCTGTCTTCGGCAACTGCTTACCTGCAATCATCTCCTCAGTTACGATTGTTCGGGCAGGAATAGCCTTAGCCGCGGTCATTACCGTGACTATTTCTACTGGGGGAACCTTAGCCTTCTGCTGTAGCTGTCTAAAATAGAAAAAGACTGCCCCGGCTACTATTAAGCCAAAGATAAGGGCAACAATTAACATTCTTCTATTTGCTGGCATCTTACCTCCTCACCTTAACTCTCTTCATCAAAATATGGAGTGCACAAAGCTGTTGTTGCCAACAGATTGCATTGACACGGTCAATGCACTCCAAAGATATCCTGTCATTCCATTTTTCAACCTTCGTAATAGTCGGTCATCTCCATTACTGACAAACCATAGGGATTCTCACCATCGCCAATCTCTCCCTCGGTTATAAAATGAAGAAATCTACCAAAAACATAGTTATTCTGCCCCTGTCCTCCTACTCCTTCCAAGAAAAAAGCAGCAAAGCCTACAATTTGCACCTGGCATCTACCAGAGCAGTCAAACTCGTCAAGGACAGGAGCAATAACAATACGGGGAGAATTATCAGGATGGTCATCATAAGTCTCATCTTCATGTCCAGCCAGGCGAAAATCAACTCCCTGGGTAGTAGGACCAGACATATTTCCTGGCTCAGTCCAAATCCAGTCTCCAACCCTCAATATTCCATCATATCCATAATTGATATTTTCTCTATACACACTTGCCCCGCATCCACCCAGAGCTAAAGCACCAAAGTTACCTGGATGCTCACCAGGACCGGAACTTGCTCCTGCCTTTAAGGTATATAATTCCCCAAAGACAAGGTCTTGCTTCTCAATGCCAAATGGAACCATATCTCCAGGCTCGGTAGTATCATCTGTGCCTCCCCCTTCCTCTCCCATTGCTGCTGGTGGTCCGATCTCAGCCCCTCCAAAGCCAGAGACCTGGCGTGATTTGACACCAAATATTCTCTCAAAAAATACTGATACATCTCGATCAATCTTTACTTTAACCTTCTTACTGCCTGAAGTAACAGTAGCAGTAACTTCATCAGATTCTACTCCATTAAGTATAGCATACTCCCTTGCTTTAGCAATTGCTTCTTCATCACCCTCGGCAAGTTCCATTGTTCCGGCCATAGCTGAAGCCTCAGCTATATCCATCAGCTTTCCTCTTTGATAGTATAGATAGCCTAAATCTACTACCAATCCACTACTTCCTAATAATACTGGTAAGGCAATGGCAAGCCAGAGAATAGCAGAACCTCTCTCTCCTCTTATTCTCTTTAAAGGCATTCTCCCTTTCACCCCCTTCTTGAACTCCTGCCCCTTATGGGGTAGATGAGAGCCTCTGCTCTCATCTGGTTGAAGCAGAGGATTCAACCTACCCAGGGGCTGTCAGGAACAGGTTTACCCCGTATTAAATACGGGGTTTATCTACTCTTCATAATAATCTGCCATCTGAATTCCAAAGAGCCCACAATCAAACCCTTCCGGCACCGAACCAATCTCCCCATCAACCATCATTTGAAAGAATCTACCTTTAACACAACTGCTTCCTTCTATCGTTTCTATACCTTCTAACCAGAAGGCAGCAAAGGATACAATCTCTACATCATCTCTGCCTGCTACCTGGAATTCACGAAGCACAGGACAGATAACAATCCGCGGAGAGTCATCAGGATGATTATCATAGGTCTCATCCTCATGTCCGGTCATCCGATAGTTAACCCCTTCAACTGTTGGGCCTTCCATAACCCCGGGCTCGGTTAAAATCCACTCACCCACATTTAAAACCCCATCATATCCATACTTGATATTATCCCTAAAGACACTTGCCCCGCCACTTTCTCCCAATTGTAGAGCATAAAAATTTCCCGGATGTTCACCACCAGGAAGAGCAAACTCTCCCGCACCCCGCATCATCTTTAGGATGTACTCCTCTCCCTGTATTAACTCTTGATGGACTATGCCAAAGGGAACTAGACCCTTCATACTAATAATTCCTCCTCTTTCTGCTGCTCCAAAGCCAGAGACCTGGCGGGATTCAATGCCAAATATTCTCTCAAAAAATGCTGACACATCTCGATCAATCTTTACTTTAACCTTCTTACTGTCTGAAGTAACAGTAGCAGTAACTTCACCCGCTTCTACTCCATTAAGCACAGCATACTCCTTTGCTTTAGCAATTGCTGCTTCACTGTTTACTGAAAGCTCCATTGCTCCGGCCATAGCTGAAGCCTCAGCTATATCCATCAACTTTTCTCTTTGATAGTATAGGTAGCCTAAATCTACTACCAACCCACTGCTTCCTAATAATAATACTAAGGCAGCGGCAAACCAGATAACAGCAACCCCTTTCTCATCTATAATAAGGAGCTTCTTTAACATCCCTCTATCCTCCCTTCTCAATTCTGGTAGTCATCTTTCCTTGAAGAGTAATCGGGTTTGGAATTACTCCAGATGGCACGGGAATAATTAAGTGATGAGGATAGATAACTGTAACTGTTGTCGGCTCTCCCTTTTCTCTAGATCCTTCTGTTGGGTCTATAACAATTTGGACAAGCTCTGGCTGAGAAACAGTAAGAGAATCTAAAACTACCTGGCAGATTTCTGCATCGGTCTTCCCTAAAGCCGCCCGTCTTGCCCCTTCTCTTGCCCCATGGGAGACTACAATATAGTCCTTGAAGATAAAACCCATCTCTATTATGCCCAAGAGAAGAAGAAGAAATATTGGTAAGAGCAGGGCAAACTCAACTGTTGCCTGACCTTCTTGACCTTTTTTAAGGCTAAATAGTCTATTCATTTAAGACCACCTGCTTTTCTTCTGGTAATGATTGCTTTCTTTGGGTATCAAGAATGTATTCAATCCTTGATACTCTCTTGTCAAGATCAAGTTTATCTAAGATTTTTTCCTGACCTGCCTCTAATCTTTGCATTCTTTGCTCCAACATCCCTAATCGCTTATCTACCGCAGAAAAACGCCTGTTCATCTCTTCATGCAATGCATCAAAACGCTTGTTCATCTCTTCTAGCTGCTCGCTATGATGCTTCAGTTCTACCTGAACTGCTTTTAGCTCCGGCACTAATAAATCCTGAACAATTTGTCTAAAACCACTAATTAAATCAGCCATCGCTAAATGCCTCCCCTCTTCTCCAAAATTAAGGTTAAGAGTGTTCCTCCGACAATAGCTAAAGCATAAGGGAAACTGCTCCCCTTTGGAGAAAAGTCTAAGGGTGCTCTAAAGAGAACTAAGTTATAGATACTCTTGAGCATCCCTTTTGTTGTAGATAAAAAAGATTTCCTCCTCAGCATCATAAGCAGGGCAATTATTCCTCCCAAACTTGCACTAATTAAACTTGCCCAGAAGACAAAAACAACCCCCTTTAAGGCTCCAATCGCCCCTAATAACTTTATATCTCCAGCTCCCAGACCCCCTAAAGCATAAGGAATTATAAAGATTACCAGCCCTAAGGACAACCCTTTTAAACTAAAGAGAATTCCTTTCTCTCCTAAAAGGTTTAAGATAATCCCTAAAATTATTCCACTAAAGGTTATCTTATTATAAATCTTTCCCTTCTTTAAGTCAACATAAAGAGCTAAGAAGAGTGTGATTAATAAGACAAAGTCAATAATTAGCTCTCTAAGATGCAATCTTCTCCCTCTATAATATCACTTTAATTTAGTCAATCTTATCTTCATTTTTATAAATCAAAGATAAAAATGAAAAAATAAAAATGACAGATTAAAATGTAAAATTTTTTCTTGCTAATTGTAGGGGTCGGGCACACAAACCCGAAGGGTTTGGGTCGTATCAAACCCGTAATGACGGGCGTCATAAATGTCGCCCCTACATTTTTGAACTTTGCTCTGTCATTTTGCATTTTTATCTTTTATTTTTACATTTATAGCAGGACATCCCTGTCATTTCAGCCAAAGATGATGGTAGCCATAAATTAAATTCCTTCTTCCCTTTATTCTTAAATAATAAAGAGATTTCCCATTAGTTTGCTTAATCTTCTTTATAGGGGTCAGACCCCCGTAGAGACGACCCGTCGGGTCGTCTCTACAGTAATTAGCCAAGTAATTATCTAAGAAGACTAAAGCATCAATCTCTTTGGGAATATCTATCTCAAAGCAAAATTTAGGAAGATTCTTTACCCTTAGACGAGATTGCTTCGCCTTCGGCTCGCAATGACATTCTTCGTTGGTTAAAGGAAAATAATCTCTTCTTAATACATAAACTGCCCTCTTCTGAGTCTTTAGTGAGCTTAACCTTGGCAAAAAATAGACCCTATACCTATCCAGATAATACATCCCATGTCGGAAATAATTAGAAGGGGTCAGACCTTCGTAGAGACGACCCGTCGGGTCGTCTCTACAGGTATGTGGGTCTTGGTCAGACCCCCTACTTAAGCTTGTTAATAATAAAGTCTTCTCGGGTAGAAAATTTTTCTTTATACAAATCTCTTTAGCTTGCCAGTCAATGTTGTTCTCTTTAATCTTAGCCGGGAAGAAATTATAAAAGACAAGGACATTGGCTAGAATAAACAACCCTAATATTATACCATATATTCTTAAAAAAGGCAAGCCAGGAAAATATCTTACGAGGTCCAGGCTTACTTGAACCTGGGCTACCCCCAATAATATAAATAAGCCGGGTAAGAAAGTAAGCACATAAGAAGGAGGGTCAATAAAGATAAAAGAATAAAAGAGAAAGGAAGGAAGAAGCCAGAGGAGAAAGAAGGTAGTAGTCTGACTTTTCTTAGTCCAGGGTCCATAGTCCATAGTCCATGGTTCCTGTGTTTTCTGTGGACTATCGACTGCCTTCTGTCTTCTATGGACTATTGACCATCGACTGTGGACTATCTCTCTCTTCTGTGCTCTGTCCTCCCTCCACCTTACCCCGACCCCTGCCAGATAAAATAAGGGTAAGAATAAAGTAGCCCCTAACCCAGTAAATATACTTGAGGCAACAACCTTTTTAAGGTTATCAAAAAATCCGGCCAAGCCTTTACTAAAGATAGAGAAGGTGAGCACATAATTCATCTGCTCTTTAAGTAATTGTTGATACTTAACTATTCCTCCAGATAGATAAGTTAAAGGGAGATACCAGAGAAGGCAGACCAGAGCTAAGACAAGGAGAGATTTTATAATCACTGCTTCCGTCCTCTTGTGCTCTGGTGCTCTTGTGTCTTCCCGCTTCTCACTGATGACTGATGACTGATGACTGATGACTGATGTCCTCTGTCCTCTGTCTTCTGACCTCTGACCTCTGACCTCTGACATCTGTCTTCTTGCTCCTAAGATCAAAGCATAAAGCCAGAGGGGGAATAGAAAAAGGATTAAGTTTTGGCGCACCCCTCCGGCCAAGCCTAAAAGGATACTGGAGAGAATAAAGTAATCTTTTCCCCAAATTATCTCATAGCAGACTAAAGCAACAAGTAAGGAAAAAAGACTTTCCATTACATAAGGAAGAGCTACCTCACCATTAAACCAGAAGATTGGGCTGAAGATAAATAAAGAGGCTGAAGAGAAAGCAATCAAGGTGGGCAGTGGTAAGGAGGTAGTAGAGGGCTTTAGCCCCTTTTGGGAGTGCATTGACCGTGTCAAGGCAATCTGGGTGGGCAGTGGTAAGGAGGTAAAGGAGATCTTTTGGGTAAGGTAAAATAGACAAACTACAGTTAAACCACTAAAGATAATGTTGATTAAGATGAGACTAAGGTTAGGATTAGAGGTTAAAAGATTTAATAATTTAGCCAAGGCTACATAAAGGATGTATCCTGGGGGATGAGGCTGATATAAAGAGACATCAAACTTTTCAGTAGCCAGAGCAAATTGAACCGAATCCCAACAATATAAGACCTTGCTCTTAAAGGGAAGGCGGGTAGATATAGTGACAAAGAAAAGAAGCATAGCTAAAAGAATATTAGTCTTCTTCATCACTATTCTTTAGTCTCCAGAGGCACATTTACTGTGATACTAGCCCCTTTTCCTAAAGAGGACTTGACAGTAAGCTTGCCTCCTAAGAGCTCGGCCCGCTCACGCATACCAAGCAAGCCCAATCTCTCCGCGGAGTGCTCTCCGCTTAAGACTCTATCTACCTCAAACCCTTTCCCATCATCGGTAATATTAATGATTACATATCTTTGATTTATGGCTATGGCTACTCGGACCTTCCTAGCCTGAGAATGTTTAGCCACATTGTTTAAAGCTTCCTGAATTATACGAAAAAGCCCCGTCTCTGCCTTCTGGTTTAACCTCTTTTCTTCGCCTGAGATTAGCAGATTAGTTGAGATTTGAAAATGACTCTCAAAGTCCTTTAAAAATCGCTTAGTGGCTGGTATTAATCCTAAATCGTCGAGGGTCATTGGTCGTAGGTCAAAGATAAGCTGACGCATCCCTTTTAAACTATCCTTGACTAACTTCTTCAGATTCTCTAATTCTACTTTTCCCTTTTGGGGATTCTCATCCAACAACTTTTCACAGATCTCAAGTCTTAAGACTATATTAGCCAGGCTTTGTGCTGGTCCATCATGAATATCCCGGGCAATCCTTTTCCTTTCTTCTTCTATAGCGGTAAGTATTTCCCATGACTTTGGCAATTATAAACCACTCCTTTCTCGCAAGGATACATTAATTTCTACCTCTCCTTGGGGAGTAACCAGAGGGATAAGAAGAGTTTGAATGTCACCGGATGAGACCTGCACTCCGCTCCCGATTAAGAGAGTGGGAGGGGTAATCACACACTGGTATCCTTCCTCTGACAAACTCAAGCTAGCCTGGATAGTTATCCGAGTAGCCAGCTCACTAATTGCACTCTTTTCCATCTCCTCAAAGGTCTTCACTGGCATTCCCATCATTATGCTTGAGGCTAATCTTTTAGCCGTATCCAGACTCATCCCATAAAGCACCTGCCCTTCTATAGCCCCGGTCACCCCTAAGATAACTGTAACATCATAGCCTGCATAAGGGGAAGAACGTAGATGGGGATTCCCCCTTTCTACTTTAACTTGAGCCATAGATTCCAAGACCTCATACGATGCTTTAAGGAAAGGATTAATAAATCTAACTTTCATCAGAGCTCCTCACTAAGGTCTAAATCCAATGTCTTCTCGTCAATAGTCTTAGCGATATAAAGGGAAGTATATTCTGACTCTGAGAGGTCAATTAATTTAGCACTTTCTAACCTATTTCCCTCAGAATCAAAGATAACCTTTATCTGGGGACGAAAAGGAAAATTCCGGCGAGTACCAATTACTAAGCCAATCTCCTCATTGTTAAGGACAACCACACTTCTCACTGGATAGATAGACATATGACCAAGAAATGCTCTTACCACCCTGGAATCAAAGAGGTTACCTTCCCCTAAGACTGTTCTCATTGCTTCGGCTGGTATTCTTTCTCTTCGATACCGCCGAGCTGAGATTAGAGCTTCATAAACATCAGATACAGCAACTATTCTAGCAAATTGATGAATTTGCAAATTTGTTATCCCCCGGGGATAGCCACTGCCATCTGCCCTTTCATGATGCTGGTAAGCTACAGCTATAGCCGACGAACTTATCTCCTTCATCTGCTTAATTAAATTCCGTCCATAAAGAGTATGCTTCTTTATTGCCTCAAATTGCTCAGTGGTTACTGCTCCAGGATGGTCATAGAGCTCTCGAGGGACTTTGGTCATTCCCAAATCATGAAGAAGTGAGCCTACTCCTAACTCAAAGAGCCGCTCCCGGCTATAATCAAGATAAATACCGATAATAAGAGAGAGAGCACAAGTATTTACTGAATGAGTGTAAAGGTAGTTATCATAAGATTTAAGATAGACTAAATTAGTTAGGATGTTCTGACTTGAAATTGCTCTGCTCACCATCTCTTTAACTACATTCTTCACTTCCTCTTCTTCGTCAGGAGTCCCGCCAGTCTCTAAGTTTTGCATTACTCTGCGGGTGCATTCTATTGCTTTATTATGTGTTTGTTTAAATAAAACTTCTAATCTATCTACTTTTTTCTTTTTTTCCTCTTCAGGTTCACCTTCTTCGGTCATAATTAGTACCTCGGGTACTCCGCGAACTTTTAGTTTAACAATTAAATTATCCTTTAAAACTACCCCTCCCTTTATCAACTCCCTCCCCAAATAATCAAGAATTGGGGCAGCTAATTTCATTCCTGGTATTACTTCTCCAATCTTTATTCTTTTCCCCTTCATAATCCCTCTCATTTTTCTTTAGTTGTTAGTTGTTAGTTGTTAGTTCTTAGTTGTTAACTCCTTAAACTCTTTTAACTCTTTAAACTCTCCGATTACTGATTACCGATTACTGATTACCGATTACTGATTACTGATTACCGACTACCGACTACCGATTACCGATTACCGACTACCGATTACCGATTACCGATTACCGATTACCGATTACCGACTACTGATTACCGACTACCGACTACCGATTACCGATTACCGACTACCGATTACCGATTACCGATTACTGATTTCTTCTCACTTCCCCCTTCATTCGTGGTTTCAGTAGATTCTGTGTCCTCAGTCGTTTTTATTTCCCCTTTTTCTCTCTTCTCCAGAAAAACTAAGATATCAGAAAACCTAAAGCGACGCTGTCCCCCAATAGTTCTAATATGAGGCAAGAGGTTGCTGTCAGTATAATGTCGGACTGTGCTCTTACAAACATTTAATAATAAAGCTGCCTCTTCCAGATTTACCTGAGGATCTAATAATTGTTTAATCAATTCCTGCCTCTTGTCAAAAAGTGACTTATCTATCTTCCCCCCTTCTACTTTCAATAAATCGGGGAGAGGGAGTTCAGTCTGTTCTGGTTGTTTAATAGTCGGTAATTTTATCTCCTCTTTAGATTTTGCCTTCTTGTCTTTTTGAGAAAGTATCTGAGTAAGGTCGGCTAAGAACTCTGGTCTTTCCTCCTTCTCTTTTTCTCGGGTTGGAGGACGATGCCCTTTATCCTTCTGGGAAAGTATCTCTGCTGGGCTTAATGTAGATTCAGTTATAGCTTCTCTCTTTCTCTCTTCAGCTTCTGTCCTCTGTCCTCTGTCTTCTGTCTTCTGTCCTCTGTCTTCTGTCTTCTGCTCTCTGTCTTCTGTCTTCTGTCTTCTGCTTTGTTTTAGCGACTCTAAAGAGTCGCCTCTACCTGTCTTCTGTCCTCTGTCTTCTGTCTTCTGTCTTCTGCCCTCTACCCGAGGAGCCTTTTTATAAGTTGTCTCTTCAATTTGCCGGTCAATATGTCTTCTCCATTCCTGCAAACTTCTCATAACCTCACCCCCCCTTTATTTAGTCCATAGTCCATTATTTAGTCCATGGTCCACGGTCCATAGTCCATAGTTTTTAGGTGTTAGGTCTTAGGTGTTAGATGTTAGGTTTTAACTTCCCACTTCTCACTTCCCACTTCTTACTTCCGACCTCTATGGACTATCGACCGTCGACTATGGACTATTCTCTGTCCTCTGTCCTACAGCACTCCAAACCCTTTAAACTCGCCCTTATATTCTCTCCAGACTGCTTTTATATCTTTTACCTGGGAAAGCCAGGGACCCTTTTTTAAAGCCTCAAGGAATTTAAGCAGTTTATCTTTATCTCCTTCTACTATTACCTCTACTTTTCCGTCCCAGAGATTCTTAGCATAACCGCTTAGATTAAGACTATAAGCTTCTCTCTGGACAAAAAAACGATAACCTACTCCCTGAACTAAGCCACTAACTTTAGCTTCAATTCGTGCCTTCTCCAAAGGGCTCTCCCTTTTCTCTTACTGCCTTTATTGCTTTCTCCACAGCTTCCTTAGCATCCTTAGCTGGTATAATATCCTTAATCCCTTTCCCTTCTTTTCCTAAAGTCCAAGTATTTATTCCTACTACCGGGACATTCATCTTCAAGGCAAAGGCAATCTCGGACAAAGTTCCATACCCTCCACCCAGGGCAATAACTGCTTGGGAGGAGCGGACAATAACTACATTTCGTGCCTGATCCAAGCCAGTCACTATTGGGATATCCAGATAAGGATTAGCCTCCCGCTGGCTAAAGCCAGGAAGAACACCTACAGTCAGTCCCCCTTGAGATTTTGCCCCCCGGCAAGCAGCCTCCATTACTCCTCCCAAACCACCACAGATAAGGATAGCCTTAGAGCAAGCAATATTCTTTCCTACCTCTTCAGCTAATTTAGCCTCCAAATCTCCACAATGAGCATCACCAATCACGCCGATAATCACTAAAGCCCCCTCTCTTCTTAGTCCATAGACCACCCGGTAGGAGGGCATTTATGCCCGATATAATCGTGCCTGAAGGCACTCCTACCGGTGCTGATGACTTCTGACTGATGACTGATGACCGATGACTGATTACTGATGACTTTCCCCTTCTTCCCCCTTCTCATCTTGAGCATAAGGACAGCCACCTGGGGGTGGACCAGGCATCCGGTAATCAGGAACAAAATTAACTGGTCCCATCTTTTTTAAATCATTAATCATCTCCCCCGTAGTTTGAGTTCTATGGGTAAAAAAGGGAGAGATAATTCTTTCTAATTTTCGGCTACTGCACTTTTTGCATCTCTTCTTATTAAACCAATTGTCCCAAAGGCTCTTCTTAGTCTTCTCCAAATAACTATTTATTTCTCCACAATCCTTACATCTATATTCATAAATAGGCATAGTCTTCTACCTCTTTAT
>Ga0066637_10000948_pt1 | contig 18320 bp, 16 predicted proteins | sample CryGeyCG2014_020_FD_62737 | JGI IMG/M metagenome (GOLD analysis project Ga0066637, IMG submission 62737) | Groundwater microbial communities from aquifer - Crystal Geyser CG08_land_8/20/14_0.20 | ecosystem: Environmental > Aquatic > Deep subsurface > Groundwater | place: USA: Utah: Grand County...
GAAAGGGAATTGAAAGAGCTGAAGGAGATTGAAGCTCTTTCAAAGAAGAAGCTTTTTGTCGTGGCTTTGTATGGCTTGAGGAGAGTTGGCAAAACCAGGCTGCTTTTGGAGTTTTTGAAGGAAAGAGGCCTTTATTTTTTTGTCAACAAGAATAAAACATCTAATGGCCTTTTGAATGAATTTCAAGAGATTTTAAGAAAAGGCAAGGTTTTGACTGAGTTGGAGTCTGTTGATTCTTGGGACAAGTTTTTTGAGGTTTTGATTAAAAGAGAGGTTCCGCCTGTTGTTTTTGACGAGTTCCAAAACTTTAATTTTGTAGAACCCGCGGTTTTTGGAATAATGCAGAAAACAATTGACTTGAACGAGAACAAGGCCGGTCTGTTGGTCCTTTCTGGTTCTTTGATTGGGTTGATGAAGAATTTGTTCAAGAGTTCAAAAGAGCCGTTATATGGCAGAATAAAAAAAGGTTTCAAACTTGAGCCGTTGAGTTTGGAGTCTTGCCTGGAGCTAGGCAGAGAATTGAAATTGGCTAAAGAAGACCTTGTAAAGGTTTACTGTGTCTTTGGCGGTTATCCAAAGTATTTTGTTGCAATTGAGGATTTTGGTTTGCAGGGAAAGAAAGCGGAAGAAATTTTTGATTCCTTGTTGCTGGTAAAAGATGCTCCTTTGGAAGATGAAGTAAACAGCATTCTCTCCCAAGAGTTTGGTGGAAGAAGCGGAGTATATTATTCCATCTTGGAAGCGATTGCAAACGGAAACAACACTAATTCGGCAATTGCCAGTGCTTTGAATACTAACCCAACTTCGATTACTCGGCAGATTAAGGAGTTGAAGGATTATTTTGAGTTGATTGAGTTTGAATTGCCTTTTGAAGGAAAAAGAGGCATTTACAAAATAAGGCATCCTTTGACCCAGTTCTGGTTTTCTGAAATCTACAAAAACTATTCAGATTATGTTGCAAGAAATCCTGAGTTCTTGGAAAAATTGAAGAAAAACTTGAATTCTGTTTACGGCAGGTCTTTTGAGAAAGTAGCAAGAGAATTCCTGGCAAGCCAGCTTGGATTAAAGGAAGCTAAAAGACAATGGGGAAAAATTCAGGGAGCAAAAAAGGGAGAAAACACTTACGAGATTGACTTGATTGGAAAAAACAACAAGGAAGTTTTTGCGTTTGAATTCAAGTGGAGTGAATTATCAAGCAAAGAAGCAGTCAGCATTCTTAAAGAGCTTGCGGGCAAAACCAAGTATTTATTTAAAAAAATGGCTGGCTTAAAGCTTGGCTTGGTTGCAAAAAAAATTGAAGGAAAACAAAAACTACGGACTGAAGGCTTTTTGGCTTTTGACTTGGAAGACTTTTGAGTCATTATTAGGGGTAGGTGATGGCCTATACTAAAATTTTTTTCCATCTTTTACAAATCCTTGGTCTTTATTGCATATTCTGAAACGCATCCGTTAACAAAAATAAAAATAGCTAGCAAGATTGCTATTGAAAGAAAATAATTTAGTTTCATATGCTGCAAATTAAGTTTTTTATATTTATAAACTTTCCTTCTTTTGTTTTTAACTCTTGAAATATTTCAACATTATTTTCAATAATCCTGGGTTAGTCAAAAGCTTTTTCGAGACAATTGCTGCTGCTTTAGGCAATTCTCCTTCAGCAATCACCATTACATCCTCACCAGTAATTGCCTTTCCAAGCGTTTCAAAATCTGCGTCAGTAAATTGCTCAAGCATATGCCTTACTTTAATTAATTTCTTGAATTTAGCCCCTGTTCCTTTATACCATGTTTCAGTGTATTCCTTCAAAACCTCTTTTGAGAAATCTTTCTTCTTGAAGGCTTTTTCTGCTACCTGGACAGCAATGTTTGCTGCTTCCATTGCTGAACCTATTCCACCACCATGAACAGGATTTACCTGGCGGGCGGCATCCCCACAAACAAGCAGATTATCATCATGCAACGCATCAAGCAAGCCGCCGACAGGGATTACCCCGGAATTTACTTCAATTATGCTTGTACCTTTGAACATTTCTTTTCCTTTTATCCAAGTATTTAGATATTCTCTTGCAGAACCTTTTACATTTGCCCCGATTCCAATGCCAACATTTGCACTTTCTCCCTTCGGGAAGATCCAGACATAGCCTCGTTTTGCGATTTCATTTCCGAAATAAATATGCAGCATGTTTCTTTTGATTTTGTATTTTTCATAATCAATTCCTGCAATTTCATACTGGAAACCAGAATCAATATCATATGAATCAAGCTGAACATTTAACCCTAATTTGCCGGCAGTAAAACTCTGCGGGCCATCACATGCAAAGATTAAATCACAGGTATTTTCTTCAGTAAATAATCCAGCGGTTTTTACCCTTACTTTCCCATTCTCCCTTTTTACATCTACAACCGGGCTCATTACCCTTATCTCAGCTCCGGCTAAAGCAGCTTCCTTTGCCAATTCCTTTTCAAAGGATTTTCTTTCCAAAATATATCCTGAAATCTTTCCAAAATCAATGTCTACTACTTTTTCTGAGGGGGTGTATAAACAAGCGCCATTAATTTCCTGAGTGCAGTATTTTTTATCTACTTTAATATCTAATTCTTTAAAATATCTTAAACTTAGCCCTTCTCCACATTGTTTAGGCACACCAATTTCCTGCTTTTTATCAACACACAAAACTCTTTTGCCATTTTTAGCTAATTCTCTTGAAGCATATAATCCCGCAGGGCCGGCTCCAACAACGATTACATCATAGTGCATTAATTCTCACCAACATTTCGATTGATTATTTATAAATCAATTCTGACTCATAGTATTTATCAAATGAATTCTGAAACAGAATAAAAAGATTGTGTTAAAGCCTAAATCTTGACGCATTCTTCCTTTAATGTATTCAAAATAAGTAAAGTATGTGTCCTTTCTATGAAATCATATTTCTGTATCTCTTTTAGGAATGCATCCAACTCGGCCCTTTTCCTGAATTTTGCGATTATAAGAGCATCATAATCCCCAGTTACATCATAAACACTTTGGACATTTTCATGCTTTGCAATCTTCTTTTCAACCTCAATCAGTTTTCCTTTTGAAACCCTTGCCATGATTGCTGCCTGCACCTCAAAGCCCAATTTATTGTAATCAACATGGGTGCAGTATTTTTTGATTATGCCTTCCCTTTCCATTTGCTCAATCTTTTTTATGACTGTGGTTGTGGAAAGACTTATTTTTTTTGCCAATTGCCTGTAAGATATTTTTGAGTTCTCCAGTAAAGAATTTAAAATCAATGCACAATCCTTATCTTCTATAATGCTTTTTTTGGTGGACATTTGTTTCACTTGTTAAAGTTTTATTAACCAAAATAGGCCAAATGTATTTTTAAATACTGCTTTTTGATACATCTGTTTTTAAAAAATTAGGAAAAGTATATAAATATCTACTTTCATTAATTATTATTGTTTTTATTTTAGTATTTTTTATTATATTGTGTGGGTGATTTGGTTGGAAGAAATATTAAATAAATTAGAGGCAGACGGACTAAGATTAATTGAGTTGCATTTTTCAGATCTGCATGGAAATATAAAGAGCGTTACTATTCCGGCAAAAAGAGCCACAGAAGCATTAACAAAAGGCATATGGTTTGATGGCTCAAGTATTGAGGGTTTTACCAGGATTTGCGAAAGTGACATGTTCCTTAAGCCTGACAGAGATACTTATGCTGTCTTGCCCTGGAGCAATGGGGAGAAAGCCCGTTTTATTTGTGATGTTTATACCCATCAAGGAAAGCCATTTGAGGGAGACCCTCGAGGTATCTTGAAAAAAATGGTTGAGAAAGGCAAATCTTTAGGTTATGAATATATGGCTGGGCCGGAGATTGAATTTTTCCTGTTCAAATCAAATGGAAATGGTGAATTAGTTCCACATGATTCTGGCGGTTATTTTGATTTTTCGCCAATGGATTTAGCGTCAGAAATACGTAAAGAAATAATTTATGATTTGGAAAAGTTTGGTATTGAGGTTGAAGCCGGGCATCATGAGGTTGGGAAAGGCCAGCACGAAATTGATTTTAGATATGGCAAAGCTGTTGAAACAGCAGACAGAACCTTAACCTTGAAATATGTGACAAAATCAGTTGCTTTAAAATACGGGTTAATTGCAAACTGCATGCCTAAGCCAATTTACAAACATGCAGGAAGCGGAATGCATGTACATCAATCCTTTAATGATATAAAGACAGGGGAGAATCTTTTCTATGATGAAAAAGACCCATATAATTTATCAGGATTGGCAAAACATTTTGTTGCAGGCCAATTAAAACATGCTAAAGCATTGTCTGCAGTTGTTTCCCCAACAGTAAATTCTTACAAAAGATTGGTTGCAGGATATGAAGCCCCAGTGTATATTTCATGGGCTTGCACAAACAGATCTGCATTAATTAGAATTCCCAAAATATTGCCAGGGGCAAAAAAAGCAGCACGCTGCGAATTAAGATGCCCTGATCCAAGTGCTAATCCATATTTAGCATTTTCAGTCATGCTTGCTGCAGGCTTGGATGGAATAGAAAATAAATTAACTCCGCCAAAACCGGTTGAAGAAAATATCTATCATTTGGAAGAAGCAACCCTTGCTGAAAGGAACATTGAAAGGCTTCCCTCTTCTTTAATTGAAGCAATAAATGAGCTTAAGAAGGACAAGCTTATCCTTGATTCTCTTGGAAAGCATACATCAGAAATGTATCTGAAAGCTAAGGAAGAAGAATGGCTTGAGTATAGTATGCAAATAACTGACTGGGAATTGAAGAAGTATATGAACCGATAAGCGGTTCATACTTTTTTATTTTTTTTACTTAGTAGAGTTTCATTCGTGCTCTAAATTTTAATTAATCGTAACTTTCCAAAACAGTTAATGCAATAAGTTTTTTTCCAGACAGGAAACCAAGCAAGGCTTTTCCAGCCAAACTAACATGCGAGAATTGCTCTTCCTTAAACCCTAATTGTTGCAAGCATGTTAATGTATCCCCCCCGCCTATAAGGGAGAAGCAGTTTGAGTTTACTATTGCATCAACAACTTTTTTTGTCCCCTCAGCAAATCTCTCATCCTCAAATCTTCCAAGAGGGCCGTTAAAAACAACAGTATTTGCTTCCTTTATTGCTTTTGAGAATTCTTCAATTGTTTTTGGGCCTATATCATAAATATTATATTCCACAGGCAAATCTTTTACGAGCAATATTTCCCTTTTACCATTCCTTTCAATTGCAAAATCAACAGGAACAACTAATCTATCCTTATGTTTTGCAAATAATGCCTCGAATTCTTCAACCAATGGCAAAAACCCTTTTTCTTCAATAAACATATCTTTCTTTCCTAAAGAATATCCTAATGCTTTCAGAGCTAATTCACCTAAAATTCCCCCAAGCAAAACTTTAGATGCCCTATCCTCTTCCAATGCACTTTTAATTACTTTAAGTGAGTCAGCAGGTTTCATCCCCCCAAGCAATAAAACATTGTTGTTTGGTTTTAATTCCTTCAAAGCCCTTAATTCTTTTTCTAAATACGGGCCAATATATGATGGCAACAAAGGAATAAATCCCACAACAGTTGCATGCGACCTGTGTGCAATGCTTAATGCATCAACAACAAAGAAATCTGCAAGATTGGCAATAGTTTTTATTTCTTCTTTTGCAGCATGTTCCTTTGGTGATAATTCCTCACATTCATATTCTAAAAAGCGGGAATTACCCATAAGGAGAACGTCCCCTTTTTTCATTCCCTTAATCTTCTTTTCCATCTCTTTCTTGTTTTTCCAGTCGCTAAACTGGATTCTTTTTTTGATTAATTTCTCAATCTCCCTTCTGTGCTGTTTTAATTCGATAAAATCATCAGAATTTTTCCTTCCCTGATGGCTTATTACAATTAATTTGGCGCCTTCATCACTTAATTTTTTTATTTCATCAGCATGCTTTTTTAATTTTGGGCCGGGAATTAATTTTCCGGCTTCAACAGTTGAATTTAAATCAGCCCTTAAAATAACTGTTTTTCCAGCTATTTTTTCTTTGCTTATGAATTTGAAATTATCAAGTGATATCATAGGTTCATCTTTGATTTTTTACATATTCTATATCCTCATTTTTTTGCTTATTAGTTTCTATTTTTTACCATTCATTAATAATATTAAATCAACTAATCTGTTTGAATATCCACATTCATTATCATACCACATGCATACTTTTACCAGATTTTTATTAACCATTGTCTGCCCTGAATCAAAGATGGATGAATGGGTATTGCCAATAATGTCCGAGCTTACCAATTCTTCTTCAGAGTATTCCACTATTCCTTTGAGGTTTGCCTGCGCTGCCTTCTTTACTAAATTATTTACCTCTTCAGCAGTTGTTTCCCTCTTTACCAAAACAGTAAAATCAGTAATTGAGCCATCCGCAACAGGAACCCTTAATGCAATCCCATCAAGCTTTCCCTTCATGTGAGGCATTACTTCACCAACAGCACTTGCTGCACCTGTTGTTGTAGGGATAATATTAATTGCAGCACTTCTTGCCCTTCTTAAATCAGAATGTGTTGAATCCAATAATCTTTGATCTTGAGTGTATGCATGGATGGTTGTCATAAACCCCTTATCAATTCCATATGCATCATCTAAAAGTTTTACAATTGGTGCTAAGGAATTTGTTGTACAGGAAGCATTGCTTACTATGTGGTGTTTGCTTGGGTCATATTCCTTTTCATTCACCCCAATAACAAGCTGTTTAACATCAGTGCCTTTTGGCGGGGCAGATACCAAAACTTTTTTTGCCCCTGCCTGAATATGTTTATTGCAAGAAGCAGTGTCTCTAAAAAGTCCGGTGCTTTCAACTACAAAACCAACCTTTAATGAGGTCCAAGGCAAAGCCGCAGGATCTTTTTCCCCAAATATTTTTACTTCTTTTCCATCAACAAAAAGGCTTTTGTCTTTTACCTCAACCTTTGCATTAAATCTACCATAAACTGAATCATGTTTCAAAAGATAGGCTAATTGGCCTGGGGCAGCCAAATCATTTATTGCAACTATTTCCAATTTTTTGTATCCAGCCCTGAAGAAAGCCCTTCCAATCCTTCCAAAACCATTTATTGCAACTCTTACCATAATGACCCCCTATTAAATTGAAAAAAGAATTATAATACCGCCTAATTAACTTAGAAAATCTTTAAAAAATGGTTTGGTTTAAGGTTATCCCCCAAATTTCCATTCCCCTATTTCTTTGAAATTTGAAAGTTCTTTTTTAAATACTTCAATTATTTCATCAAGCCTTTTCTGGCTTTTTGCCTCAAACACCAAAACAAGTGCTGGCAGGTTTGAAGAAGCCCTTACTAAACCAAAACCATCTTCAAATTCCAAGCGGGCGCCATTAATATCATTTACCTTTCCAGGGAATTTTTTCTTGAAAATTTTGATTAAAGAATTCACAATTTGATATTTTGCTTTATCATTGCAATGTGCGTGTATTACTGGGCTTGAATAATATTTTGGCAAATCATCAATCAATTCTGACATTTTTTTGTTTTCTTCGGAAAGGAATTCAAGAATTTTCAATCCAGCAAAACAGGCATCGTCATAGCCATAATATCCTTTCAGGAAAAATATGTGACCAGACCTTTCTCCGGCTAATGCTGCTTTTATTTCATGGGCTTTCTTTTTGATATGTGAATGCCCGGTTTTCCACATCACAGGGACTCCACTGCATTTTGAAATCTCATCAGCCAGGGCCTTTGTGCATTTAACATCAAAAACAATCTTTGATTTTGGGTATTTTTTAAGTATGCCCTTTGCTAAAAGAATGAGCCATCTGTCTGGATATATTGCATTGCCTTTTTCATCCACAATTCCTAATCTGTCACCATCACCATCAAATGCAAATCCCAAATCCGCTTTTTCCTTCCTGACTTTCTTGCCTGTTTCATTCAACATTTCATCTAATGAAGGGTCTGCGTTCCCATTCGGAGAATTGAAATCAATCCTGCAAAATTGTCTTATTACTTCACAGCCAGCTTTTTCAAAAAGAGGCGGGGCAATTTCTGAAGCAGTTCCATTCCTTGCATTAATCACAATTTTGAATTTTTTATTTTTTTGTGCTTCATTTTCTGATTTTCCTTTTGCTCTATTCTCTGGCTTTATTTTCACCTTTGAAATCAGATCTTTTATATAATCATTCAAAATTTCTTTTTTCTTTACCTTTCCGGTTTTTTTTCCTTTAATGAATTTTTCTTTTTCAATTATCCCATAAATTTCTTTTATGTCTTCAGGCAGAAGTGTTTTTGCATAATCATAGCCTAATTTGAAACCAGACCACCCATTAGGATTATGCGAAGCAGTAATCATTGCACAGCCTTTTACCTTAAAATGCACCTGTGCAAAATAAGTAATTGGGGTTATAACTAAGCCAATATCAATAGCATTTATCCCTGTGCTGGTAAGGCCTTCAGTAAAAGCATCTTGTAATCTTTCAGAATATTCGCGTGCATCATGCCCAATAATGCAATCTCTAATTTTTCTTTTCAAAAGGAAAGTACCAAAGGCCTTTCCTATGGCTTTTGCTGCTTCCTTAGTCAATTCTTTATCAACCAAGCCGCGAATGTCATATTCCCTAAACATTGTTTTTTCAAGCTGCATATATAACATAAAACTTGCAGTTTAAGCAATTAAAAAGCTTTGGAGTACATTATTAGGTATGCGACCAAGGAAATTACCTGCAGTCCCAAGGCACAAGCCCAAATATGTAACCCCTGTAGTTGAATCAGAGCATTTGGACTTTTCAGTACATAGTCAAAGGGATTTTGGACCTAGCATTAAAGTAGCCCATGGGCAAAGAGGCAGCATTTTTCTCAAGGGTGAGAGGCATTTGCGGCACGCAGATTTAGTTGAAATGCTTATTAAAGCAGGGGTTTCTGTGGAAGAGCCGTTTATGATGCAGAAGCATAATATATGCATAGGGGGAAAGTACCCTAAAGAACCCTACTTGCGCAAGGGGGTTTCAATGTTTATGGGGAAAGGGATTCAATTTGACCTCTTTTTGTCTAGTTTGAGGGGGTGAGTCTAAAAGAATAGTTGTTTTTAGTATGCAGGTCTGGCAAGAGCAGACTTTAAAGATCCTGCGTCAATCATTAATGCTTTTGGCAATGATGTGGCATATTTTTTTAGGGAATTTTTGTCGGAAGTTAAGGGGATAAGTTTCTGGAATAAGGGAGAGGCATTTTTTTTATTTGATGCAATAGTAGATGCATATAAGTTGCCCAAGAGGATTGAAACCAAGTTTTTTTCTAAGCTTTATGAAAGAATTTTTGAAGACCCTATAGTAAAGAAAAAAATTTCACGGCTGCCTGATTAGGCTATATTTTATATTTCTTCAAAAAATTATTTGCTTTTTTCAAAAGTTCCTTTGAATTCCTATATGTCATTTGATCAAGTGCTTTTTCAAATGACAGCCAGGCATAACCAGTATGTTCATCAGAAATAGTTACTTCAGAACCATGTGCTTTACCTATATAAAAAACAACAGTTTTGTGATTTAATTTTGTTTCATCCCTAAAATAGTATTCGCTTACTTCCTTAAAAAAAGGCATTATATCTATTTTATCAATGCCTGTTTCTTCCTTTAATTCACGCAATGCCGCCTTAATTTCATTCTCGCCTTTTTCAATATGCCCTTTTGGAAAATCCCAGTGATTTTTTACATAATGCAACATTAAGAATTCGCGAGGATTATCTTTGTACACAATAAAACCAGCGCTTTTATGCTCAGTCATTTTTTTCACCTTTCAAAAATAATTTTTAAAAAAATTACTCACTCAAAAATTGTTTATATTCAACATCATTAAACATACTAACAAAGTTTTTTATGTGCGCTTGCTTGAAGGTATATTTTTGTATTACTTCTTCCCTGCTGCCTGAAAATTGTTCAAATTTATGGTTCTGGCAAGGATCTAAAATGTAATTTTTTTCTCCAATAGTAATAAGCACGAAACTATGCAAAGTCAGATTGCTCAATTCAGACATTATTACAAAACAGTCCTTATTTCCTAATGCCCTTGCCACATTGCAAAGAAACATCGCTAAATCTTCATCATCCCCTATTTTATTGGTAATAATCTCTTTCGAGCTTAACCAATAATTTAGTTCAATATCCAATTCAATATAGGTAAATTCTTTCTGAATAAACTCAAATATCTTCCTTAAAACCTCAAGGAAATTTTTATCATAATTATATGCGTCTTCCCTAAATTCAGAAATAAAAGAAGCTAAACTTAAATCATCAGGGTTAACCATTGATTTTATCTGGCCAATTGTTTTTGTTTCACTTTCATTTATTACCTTGGCATATTTTCTCAAAATAAGTTCGCAGAGCTTTACCTTTGCAGAACATTCCTTATTGAAACAAGTAGCTGATTGCATCTACATAATATATATTTATATAAGCTTAAAAACACACTTTTTTGGAAAATACTGGCCTAAAACCCCAAAAACAGCACTTTTAAGCCATTTTTATTTATTCGTTCCTTTTTACTAACTATTAAAAGCACATTACCGCTAATTTCATTAAAATAAAACAATTGGGCAAATGGTGCGATTTTGGTTAAGCTAAAAATTACATTTTATGGTGCTTCTAAGGAAGTAGGGAGAAGCTGCTTGCTTGTTGATTATGGTTCTAGAAAATTTTTAATGGACGCAGGCATAAATTTGGGGGCAGAAGGTGAAAACAGATTTCCAAAAATTCCATTAAACTTAATCCCTAAGATAAATTCTATTTTTCTGTCGCATGCCCATTTGGACCATTCGGGATATTTGCCATTTTTGGTGAAAAATGGTTTTAATGGAAAAATCTTCTGCACTAAACCAACGCGGGATACAATTCAATTGCTGTTAAGCGATGCAGCAAGAATTGGAAAGGAAGAAGGAACGGCTATCTATAATTCTGCTGATGTTTTGAAAACAATTTCTTTGGTTGAAATTGTTGAGTATGAAAAAGAGCAGAATATTTCAAAAAATATTTCTTTCAAATTTTTTAATGCAGGGCACATTATCGGTGCGGCAATGATTTTGTTGAACATTAACCGAAAAAAAATTCTTTATACTGGTGATTTTAACACAAGGGAAACAAATGTTCTCCTATCTGCAAAAAATTTCACCGAAAAAGATAAATTTGACTGTTTGATAATGGAATCTACCTATGGCAACAGAATTTCTCTTCCAAGCCTGAAAAATTCAAGCAAGGAATTAGCGGATCTGATAAATGAAACCGTTTCTAAAGGGGGAAGAGTATTAATTCCTGTATTTGCTGTTGGGAGAGCCCAGGAAATAATGTTTTTTTTGGAGAATTATTTAAGGTCTGGCTATTTGAATAAATTAAATGTTTTTCTTGATGGCATGTTAATAAGGGCAAATAGGATATGCAGGCATAATGTAATTTATCTGAAACCAGAAATCATAAACAGAATCCTTATCGCTGATGATGATCCTTTCAAAAGTGAATTTATGCAAAAATCAAAAACAATCCACAAAAGAGATGTCCTAAGCAAAGAAAATGCAGTAATCCTGGCAACAAGCGGAATGCTAACTGCTGGTCCGTCTCTGACTTATTTAAAATTGCTTGCTCCGGATCCATTGAATGCAATTGTCCTTGTTGGTTTTCAGGTAAAAGGTTCCTTAGGCCGAGAATTAATCGGAGGGATAAAAACAATAATGATTAGGGAGGAAGAAATTCCAGTAAATGCAAAGATAGCGCATATTCCATTTTCTGCACATTCTGATTTCCATGATCTTATTAATTTTGCAAAAGCATTTAGGTCCAAAAAGATTTTTTTGGTGCACGGGGAAGAAGAAGCTATATTAGAACTTGGAAAATCCCTGAAGAAAAATACAAAAGCAAATATAATCCAGCCAGAGCTTTGCAAAGAATACCTAATCTGATTTCATTATTAGCATAACCTAATTCTTTTTATACCAAAAAGCCCTAATAAATACATGAAAAAATATGTTAATAATAAAGGGCAAGTAGCGACAGAATATCTTTTTCTGATGGCAGTTCTTTTAGGCATTATTGCGATTATTGCAGGTTATTCTTTTTTAACCTATCAAGAAACCGTTAAGATGCAGAACCTAAACAGTTCATTAAATGCATTGGGCAATGCTGCAAAATATGTGAAAGCAACAGGTTCAGGAAACAGCATTTTAACAAAGATAATTCTGCCCGAAGGAATCACCTCATCCAATATTTCTGGTGGAAAAATCACAATAGCAAGGAACGGGACAGATTTTACCAATACTCTTGATTTTAATCTTTCAGGAACTTTGCCTATCGAACAGGGAGTATATACTATTAGAGTGTATGCCACAGACAATAATGTTTCATTCCAGGCAATTTAATGGGGAGAATATGTTCACAAAAAAAGCACAAGTATCTACTGAATTAATAGTGGCTGTTTCAATTCTGCTTGCTTTGCTTATTGTAATACTTTTATTTTCAGCCAATATGCGAATGCAGTCAGATATACTAAAAGAAAAGTCAGAATCAGTAAAGATTTGTTATTCTTTAGCATCATTGCTTTCAAAAGCAAATACCCAGAATTATTCGGTTACCCTATTTCAGCTGGATAAAAATACCAATATTTCAGGAAATGTGATAAAAATAGGGGATAATTCCTGCAATTTCTTTGGGTCCCTGCCAAACATAAACTTAACTGAAGGGACAATTGAAATAAAAAACAAAACAAATTTAGAGGTAAAGAATGTTTAAAAAAATCCCTGAAAAATTTGAAAAGGCAAATAAAGGGCAGATAGTGTTGATAGATTTTGTCTTTGCTTTGTCAATTTTTCTGCTTTTGTTTGGAACCATTTATTTTTATTACTTAAATAATCTTGGGACATTTGAATCAGAGATTAAAATGAGGGAAATGCGGTCCCTGGCTGAAATGTCTTTAGATACTTTGCTAAATAGCAAAGGCGTTCCAACAAATTGGTCTGCTTCAGATGTTACTGTCATTGGCATTGCATCAAATTCAAAAATAATCAATGAATCAAAGTTTTCAAAGATGCAGGCTTTGGGTTATGACGCTTTGAAGCAAAAATTGCTTTTTGGCAAATATGATGTTCTTTTGAAATTTAAGAATTCCCAGGAAACAATAACTTTAGGCCAAGCGCCTTTGGATACAAATTATTTAAGAGTAACCTTAACTGCGATTGTTCTGAAAAAGGGGGTGAATACAAATGTTGAATTTACGGTTTATGAATAAAGGATTTGTGTTCACCATGGAAGTGTTTTTTGCAATTATTCTTGCATTAAGTTTTTTAGGATTGGCAATAATGAGCGTTTCTGAAAATACCACAATAATTCAATATACCTCAAATGAATCATTAACCTCAGATGTCCTAAAAACCTTGGATTATAACGGATTTTTCCTTGAAATTTTAGATGATAATTCTTTAACCTCGAGCCAGAAAATGGCAGTAATCAATTCAAAATTAAATGAATTAATGCCTGCAGATGTTGACTTTAATTTTAGCATAAGGGCATTTGATTCAAATATTGAAAAATGTAAATCAAACCAAACGTTCAATAACTGTTTTTCAGAATCTTCTGGTTTGTTTCAATCAGTAGGAAATATTATCCCTGAAAATAAAGCAGTAACAAAGAAATCATTGACTTTAATGAGAAAACAGCCACCTTCTCAATGTAATATTTCCGGGCAGAAAGGCTCGCTTTCCCAAAAGTATCCTTTAAAAAATCAGGAAAATTCTTTTGAATTATATTTCAGGGATTTTGACAATTATATTGCATATTTTGATGCTAATGATTTGAATATTGATTTCGGCATTTCAATAAGTCCGACAACTCAGTTAGAATGTGATCAGCAGATAAGGGCTGATATAAATGCAAGTGTCAGAAAAGCAGGAAGAAATCCGGCTGATGTAATGATGGTTTTAGATAGGTCGGGCAGCATGGATGAATTTACTGTAAATTACATGAAATTATTTTCTGGAACTTTTAATAATGGTACAAGGACATGCACACAATGGTGGTTTGGCTGGTGCCAGAGCTGGCAGTATAATAATTGGGTTACCTTAGGCACATTTGACTGGAACTATGAAGCATTTGCCATAAAGATGAAATATACAGGTTATTCTGGATCTAACAAACCTCGCTTGAGATTATATTCACCAAAATTAAAATATTGGCCTTCTTCTTCAGGTTCGTATTCAAACTCACCAATAACAATTGAAGTTAAGGCCTCTAACTTAAGCAATTTGACTTATCCTTCAGGAGGAACATGGACCGTACAGGCATGGAGTGATGATTCAATTGATTATGATGTTAATATTTACAGAACAAAACTTAATGCAGCAAAAACAGAAGCAATAACGTTTGTTAGTTTAGCAGATTGGGAAGATCAAGATTATTTGGGAGTAGTGTCCTATGCTTCCACAGCAAAAAAAGAATTGCCTTTAACCCCAAATCTTAATGCAGTAATAAATGCGATTCAAAGTTTAAGTGCCGGTGGCAGTACAGCAACAGGTTCTGGAATTTATGCTGCAACAAAAGAATTGCAGCCTTTGCCAACAGGCCATGGAAGGGTAGAAGCAATAAAATTCCAAGTGTTATTGTCTGATGGTAAAACAAATGCAGGGCCTAGCTCTGCAACAGCAGCACAGGATGCAAAAAATAAAGGGATTACAATTTACACTATTGGCCTAGGATCTGATGCTGATGTAGCTGAGCTTACAACTATTGCGACAATAACTGGAGGGCAATATTATTATGCAAATGATGAAAACTCATTACAATCTGTTTATGATGTAATTGCTGAAAAAATAGGAGAAAAATTACAGGGATCGCAAAAAGCATATGATGCCAATCTTTTAGTGCCCTTGCCAAAAGGTTCGCAAGTTCTTGATTTAGGTTCAGGAACATTAGTACAGCAAGCAGATCAGAATTATATAAGCTATGCTATTGGGTATATGGATGCTGATCATCCGTGGGCTAGTTACTATATTATACAAATTCCGTGTAATGTTAATTATGCCTGTGATTTGAATTCATTAAAATTTCCGGCAGAAGGGACTACTTTCTATTATGAAGATGTAAATGGCATCCCCAACAATAAACTTTGGAATATTTTTGCATTAATCCCTTTCAAATACCGTGATTTAACTTTAGATATCATTCAAGCGCAAATAGTTTCAGATAACCAAATTCTGCTTGATGTAAATGTGCAGAATATTGGTTATTTGAGTTCAGGCCAAGCAAAGCTTGATTTTTATCTGAATGACCCGATAAGCGGGCAATTCTTAAAACAAGAAACAGTAAATGGTTTCTGCGGCCAAAAATCCCAGCCCTGCTCAAATTACTATCAAATTTTTTTAAATGAATCACTTTCAAGTACAGGCTATATTTATGCTATTGTGAATAGGGACAAAAGTATTGCTGAATGTTTGAACAATAATGTTGTGCAGGCCTATTGTGTTCTAGCACCAAGAATGCAGTTTTATAAGATTGATTTGTCAATATGGAGAAAATGACTTTTATGAAAATAAATTCAAAAGGAGCATTGTTTAGCTTCATGGTTTTGGTACTAATCCTAGGGCTTATTTTGCTTAATAGTTATATTGATGCATCAAGGCAAAATTCATTTGGATTTGAAAATTCAATCTCCCTTTCAAAAGTGAATGAAAAAATTTCGAATGTCCAGAATAATATTGGAATTTTGCCAAAGGAAGGCAAATCAAAACAGGTTTTCCAAAGGGTATTGCCATTCAATTATTCTTATGATGCCAATTCCCTAGATTTGAATTTTTCCCTGCCTTTTGAATCCTCAAAAATAAACAACTTTTTTGATTCAATAAATCTTTACAAAATTTTTGTTGAAGACCAAAATTATTCAAATCTTTATGATGATATTGCTGTTTCTTTATCTACCTTAAAGAATTCAGCGTGGGGCGGCAGCAATAACAATCTGCAGTTTTTGGTCCTGCCAATTTGCATGAGAATTAAAAATGAGGATTTGAATAAGATAGTATTTGAAGATGGAAATAGTTCTTTATGCTCACAGAGCTTTTCAATGTCAAGTGTAAAAAGGATTGACCTTAACATAATCCTTTATGATGCTGATTTTAATGCAATAAAATGTAATGGAGCTGCCTGCCCGCAGGATAGTTATTCTCAGTCGAATCCCAATCCCTATCTAAATATTTATTTGGAAACAAAAAACTGCCCAACCTGTTTACTTTCCCAAAAAACAATAAGCAAGCATTTTTCCCCGGCTTTGGATTTTAATTTTTTCTTGTATTGCAATGGTGCAGGCTGCACCTCAAAACCAATCACGTTAATTGCCGGCCAGAAACTTTATGAATTTACATCAAAAACAAATACATTGTCAATAAAGTTTACTTTTAATCAGGAAATAGAAAGCTTTATGTTTTTAGATTTTAATATTTTAGCAAGCACAGACAAAAATTATGGATCAAGCAAGGTAAAAGGGTCAAATATCCCCTTGCCGGATTGATAAAAAAGGATTTAAATATAAAATACGTTGTGTTAACATGGATAAGGAAAATAAAGAAGAAAAACCAGGTTTTTTTAGCAGCCTTAAGGCCAAGTTACGGGCATTTTTCTCAAGAAAGGGCAAAAATGATTTAATCATTGAAAATGAAGCCAATAAAAAAGAACTGGGCAAACCTACTGGTTTGAATGCGCTTGCTAATGAGGTTAAAAACAAAGAATTTGATGAAATAAAAAAAGCCAAGAAAAGAAAAAAAGCCAGAAGAAAAATTACAAAGAAAACAGTTGAAGAATTGAAAAAAACAGTCTTCGGATTGAAACATAAAATAACTGCCCTTGAACTTGATTTGGCAAATAAAAAAATAGGTGAAGAGGAATTTAAGAGAAAAATGGCAGAAACCCAGACAATGTTAAAACAAGCAGAGCTACAAGATAGAAACACAAACACTTTAGGTTTACATCCGTTGCATGCAAAAATAAAAGAAAGGGTTGATGCCCCTCGCTTGGAGAGAATTGAACAGAAGCTTGATAATTTGGCAGAGAAACATAATGTTCCAGAGCAAGAGATTCAGGAGCATGTTGAAAAGGTTGATGTAAATAAGGTTTTGAAAAGTATAGATAATCTTGCAAGCATGGTTGAGCTTGAAAAAAAGAGTAAGCAGATAGAGAAATTGCCGGTTATTGTTGATCCAGAGCATTTTGGGCACAGCAAAAATAAAGAGGAGATAAAAACAATTGCTATGGACATTAAAAAGAATAGAATAATTACTGATGTTGATAAGATTCTTTCAATGGCCCAAGAAAAAAAGAAGTTAACCCATGATGATGTTAAATCATTAGGTATTTCCCAGAAAAATTTTAATGAATATGCCAATATTTTAAAGCAGGAAGGTTTAGTTGAATTAAATTATTCGCCGTTAGGTTCGGTATATTTGAAATATATTGAACATACTGAAGAAGAGTGATAGATTATGGTAAATGTTTTGGAAACCTATGCTATTGAATTAGGAAAAGCAAAGATTGACATAAATATTATCAGCAAGGAAATAGGATTTACTGATTCTTATTTTTTGAATCTGCCAGAATTTGGAAAAGGCACAAAAGCATTGCTTGATTCAATAAAAAAACAATTGCTTGCAAGTGTTGAATTAAATATTGATAAAGCTATGGATCCAAAAAAAGTTGAAGAGTTAAAACAAATTGTCAGGTTAAGGGCAATTGCAATGCTTGAAAAGGAATCCAAGACAAGTAAAAAGGACGACTTAAATTTCCTTACTGAAGTTTTGGTTAATGAAATGTTTGGTTTGGGCAATATTGAATTTTTACTGGCTGATGGCAATCTCGAAGAAGTTGTGATAAATAATGCTACAGAATCAATCCATGTTTACCATAAAAAATATGGTTGGCTTTCAACAAATATTTTCATCAAGCCTGAAGATGATATCTTAAATTATGCCAATATAATTGCAAGAAAGGTAGGAAAGCAAATTACTGTTTTAGACCCTTTGCTTGATGCGCATATGCTTTCAGGAGACAGGGTAAATTCTACCTTATTTCCAATAAGCACAAAAGGAAATACAATTACAATTAGAAGATTTAGGAGAGACCCCTGGACTGTGACAGATTTAATAAAAAATAAAACAGTTTCTTCTGAGGTAATGTCTACTATTTGGGAAGCAATACAATATGAAATGTCAGTTATATTTAGCGGGGGAACCGCATCAGGAAAAACAACCATTTTAGGGGTTAGCCTTCCATTTATTCCCCCAAACCACAGAATAATTTCTA
>Ga0066637_10000950_pt1 | contig 18309 bp, 22 predicted proteins | sample CryGeyCG2014_020_FD_62737 | JGI IMG/M metagenome (GOLD analysis project Ga0066637, IMG submission 62737) | Groundwater microbial communities from aquifer - Crystal Geyser CG08_land_8/20/14_0.20 | ecosystem: Environmental > Aquatic > Deep subsurface > Groundwater | place: USA: Utah: Grand County...
TAATTATGATAACAAACAAAATGAGGGTAGTCCAATTAAAAATGAGGGGAGCCTGCTTTTGGCGAGCCAAACGCTTCTTTTTCCAATTGGCGGAGGAAGTGGGATTCGAACCCACGCACGCCTTACGGCGTGACGGTTTAGCAAACCGCTCCCTTGGACCACTTGGGTATTCCTCCAATTAGTGCTTATTAAATAACAAAAAACACGATAGAATCATTATACTATGACCGAAGTATTTTTGTTAAGGCATGCCAACGCCTACGATGAGTTTGGCTTTCAAGAACCCGATACTCCTCTTAGGGGTAAAGGATCGGAACAGGCCCAAAAATTAGCTGGACGGCTGGCTACTTGCAACATTGATGTTGCCTATTCCAGCCCGTACGCAAGAGCCCGCGAAACTGCGGGGGTCTTTTCCAACCTTACCGGTATAAAAATAGCGGTTGATGAAAGATTAAAAGAGGTGGGTACAGAGGAATGGACCCCCAAAGATTTAGAAAATACGGGAGAAACTATCAAAGATGTTCTTTTAGAGATTGTGAGAAAAAATCGAGGGAAGAAAATTGCGATATTCGCCCATGGAAACCTAATCAAAGCCCTTCTTTGCAGAATTCTACATGCCGATTTTGAGGCGTACAACAACCTGTTGGTTGTTAGTGTTGCCTCTATGACAATCCTTCATATCGAAGATACGAATCAAATTAAAATAGTCACCGTTTCCGATAACGCCCACGAGTATCTTGTATGACACAAATTTTAGGAAGCGTTTTTGCTATAAGCATAATTCCCGTATTTGTATTTTTATTGTTTTCTAGAAAACTTTCTGGGATCAAGGAACATTCCCACATCTTAGTAAGCTTTGCCTCGGGAACACTTTTTGGCGATGTCTTTTTACATTTAATTCCCAGCGCTTTTAAAGAGCCCACGAACACTCTTTCGGCTTCCCTTTCTATAACTTCCGGTTTATTACTTTTTTTTGTCCTAGAAAAGTTTATTTGCTGGAGACATTGTCACACTCCAGAAGGGTCGGGGCACCACCACCCACTTGTTTTTATGAATTTAATTGGGGACGGGGTTCACAATTTAATAGATGGGGCAGTTATTGCAACAAGCTACGTGGCATCTCCTCAAATTGGAATTGCAACAACTATCGCTGTACTCGCCCACGAAATTCCTCAAGAAATAGGGGACTTTTCTGTGCTACTTCACGCAGGACTTAATAAAAATAAAGCGCTCCTAGTAAATCTCTTGTCGGCTCTTCTATGTTTTTTAGGGGCTTTCGTTGCAATTTTATTTGATGCCTTCTCCAAAAATGTTAATGTGTACCTTATTCCTCTGGTTGCCGGCGGTTTTATCTATATTGCTGGGAGCGATCTGGTTCCTGAATTAAAAAAGCATACGGGGGCAAAAGTATCTCTTCTACAATTTTTCTCGATGCTTCTTGGGATAGGATTTATGCTACTACTTTTTCTTTGGAATGAATAAAATGTTGTACCCTATGATTTTTATTGTCCCTTCTCTAGTTTTATTAATATATTTTCTCTTTTATAGAACGGGGATCAAAAATATTTCTAAAGTAGCAATTAAAGGGAAAGCGATTTCTGTTGAAATTGCAGATACCGAAGTAAAGAGAATGAAGGGACTGATGTTTAAAGAGTCTCTTGGTAACAATTCCGGTATGCTTTTTATTTTTCCAAATTTGGCAAAACACTCTTTTTGGATGGCCAATACCAAAATTTCGCTTGATATAATTTGGATTGGTGAAGATCTAAAAATTGTTTATATAAGCCCTAATACACCCCCCTGCACGCAAACGGGGACTTTACAAGCTTACTGCCAAAGCTACGCGCCCAGCATCCCCGCAAAATATGTTTTGGAAGTAAATGGTGGTTGGTGTGAAAAGAATACTGTAATGGTCGGGGACGAGATGTCTCTAAAGTACGACTAAATATCGACCAGCTCCATTTTCTCTATTTTTCCCTCGCTGGCTTCTATGTAATCCAAATATTTTTCGGTAGTAGAAATCCTTTTATGCCCCACTATTTTAGAAATAAATAAAAGAGAGGTGCCTTCTTTTAGATGATTAACAATAAAAGTATGCCTAAAATCATTTACTGTCGCCTTTACTATTCCGGTTTTTTTAAAGTTGCGGTCAAATGTGGCGCGGATGTTTCTTACTAAAAGGGGCCTTCCACTTTTGGTCACAAAAAAGGACTTGGATTTTGTCTTTGGCCTAATCTGCAAATACCCTTTTAACGCTACTTGCGCTGTTTTATTTAGAGGAATTTCTCTACCTGAAACCAGCATTTTCCCAAAACCGTTGTCGTTTAACACCACCTCGGAAAACTTTAATCCCGCAAGCTCTGAGATTCTAATTCCGGTTTGCAAAAAAATCTCCAAAACCGCCGCAGTCCGTATATCGTTTTTGACCGTGTCGCGAAGAGCTCGGTATTCAATCGTAGAAAGAACTCTGGGATCCTTTGGTGAAAGTTTTGGATGTTCCAGAAGCTTGGCTGGATCTATTTTTATAACCTTTTCCTCTACTAAAAACTTAAAAAAGGTGCGGAGGCTGTTTATTTTTCGGGAAATAGATTTTGAGGTGTAATTTTGCTTTTTAAGCTGGTCCAAAAAACCGTCCAGATCCTCTTTTATAATCTCATGAACTAAATTCCTCCCACGACTTGCAGTAAATTTCAAAACCTGATCAATATCTTTGGAATACGCAAGTAAGGTCGCACCGGCGCGGCCTTTTTTCTTAAGATGTTCTCTAAATTTTTGCTGAGCTATATCAAAAGGAATCATTTTTATGTAACTTGCGGACAAAGTCAGAGGATGTTAACACAACCGTATCCTCCCGTCAATACCTATAGGGTATGGGGCTAGTGGGTCTCGTCGGCCAAGGCTTCGGCTTTGGTCCTATGGACCCTATTCGCGGGATGGTTTGGGGGGCTATAAATTGTATATAGTTTTAAGGGTTCTTCTTGCGAAGTGTTTATAAGGTTGTGTTCCACACCAGCAGGAACGACTATAGCAAACCCGTCGGAAATTTGAGATTCTTCCCCACCCATCACAATTTTTCCCACGCCACTTTCTACTCTAAAAAACTGATCTACCGTTTCATGAACCTCCGCGCCAATATCCTCGCCCGGAGCCAAAGACATTACTACAAGCTGACAGTAAGTTCCAGTAAACAAAACTTTTCTAAAAAAATCGTTTTCCAGAGTCGTTTCTTCGATATTTTGCACAAATCCTGTCATATATTTTAGTCAGGAGAGCTATCGGAAGCAGGTTCCCCTATCTCCAAAGGCATCTCCGGATCCTTTTTTAAAGCGCCCCTAATAGACTTTTCTATATCGTCACGGAGCGACTTGTTTTCTTTTAGTAGCTGTCTTACGCCCTCTTTTCCTTGGGACATTTTTTGTCCCTTAAAGGAATACCACGAACCTGATTTTTCCACTACTCCAAGCTCTACTCCCACATCTATAAGATTTCCCTCTTTTGAAATCCCCTCATTAAATAATATATCAAACTCCGCAACTCTAAAAGGCGGCGCAATCTTATTTTTTACCACCTTAACTTTTGTGCGGTTTCCTATTACCTTTTCTCCTTCCGTCAGGGAAGCAACGCGCCTAATCTCTAAACGGACGGAAGCATAAAACTTTAACGCACGCCCTCCCGGAGTTGTTTCGGGATTACCAAACACAATACCAATTTTTTCTCTAAGCTGGTTAGTAAAAACAACCGTGCAATTGGAACGCGATACCGCCGCCGTAATTTTTCTGAGGGCTTGCGACATAAGCCTAGCCTGAAGTCCCATATGGGAATCTCCCATCTCGCCTTCTATTTCGGCGCGCGGAGTTAAGGCCGCCACCGAATCTATCGCGATAAGATCAACCGCACCGCTTCTTATTAAGGTTTCGGCAATCTCAAGAGCCTGCTCTCCATTGTCGGGCTGGGATATTAAAAGGTTGTCCAGATTAACACCGCAGTGGGAAGCATAAACCGGATCCAGCGCATGTTCCGCATCAATAAAAGCCGCCGTTCCGCCCTTTTTTTGCACCTCTGCGATAATGTGTTGCACCAGAGTAGTTTTTCCCGAAGATTCCGGTCCAAAAATCTCCACTATCCGCCCACGAGGAACGCCGCCAACACCAAGCGCTAGATCCAAAGCGATGGATCCAGTAGAAATAACTTCTATATTTTTTTCTTTGGCGCTTTCCCCAAGACGCATGATGGAACCCTTACCAAAGTTTTTTTCTATCTGGGACAACGCGTTTTGCAAAGCCACAACTTTTCCATCTTTATCGGACATATCCTAAATTTATATACTACAAAATGTCCTGTCAAGGAGCTTATAAAAATGCTAACAATACATTAACAATTAGTTATCTTGTCATCAAGGGAAGACCACAAGCGCGGAGAGTAAACAGCCCGCTACAAAAAGATATACTATGTTGTGAATAAATAACAGACCGGGGGGTTATGAATAGCGTAGGAAATCAGGAGTTATAGACATATCCACACTGTCTATTACTACTATTGTATTAGAATAAGTAATATTACAAAAATCTATGTTGATAACAATTATCGCGAAGGTGTTAGGAAATGTTTCAAAACTTCTCCGCACAGGAGCTGGCGCTACATGGCCCGGTCATTTGATTTGCAAGTTTTACCCACAATTTTTAAACAAATCTTTAAAAAAATTTAACAACGGTTTAGTTTACATAACTGGCACTAATGGCAAGACTACCACAACATCCTTCGTAGCGCGTTTTCTTACCGCGAGGAATTTATCTGTAGTAACCAACAGTACGGGGGCTAATCTTTCTGGCGGCGTGGCTTCCAGTATAGTTTCCGGGTTTGATTACCTTGGGAGATCCTCTTTTTGTTACGGAATCTTTGAGATTGACGAAGGCGCGGCACCGTATTTTTTAAAACAGTGCTTTCCCGATGTGTTGGTGTTTTTAAACTTGTCCCGAGATCAACTGGATCGCTACGGTGAACCGGATATTACTTTGGAGAGGATTGTTGAGGTGTTAGAGCAGGCATCAAAAAAAGTAGTTGTTATATACAACCCGCTCGACGAATTTTTGACCAAACTTCCAAAAATCACTAAAAATCCTAATATCGTCTATAGAGTCATCCCTGAAGAAGAAACATTTATTAAAGTTAACAAAACCGCGGCGGTTATGGCTTTAGAAGGACTAGGGTTTAAAGGGGACCTTGTTCGGAGATTTGTGGAAAACCTAGGCCACGCTTTTGGAAGGGGCGAGGAGATTACTTTTAAGAATTGTCAAGTTAGCATCCTTCTTGCCAAGAATCCAGCTAGCTTTAATGCCAATCTAAGTCTTGTTGTTGCTGAAAAACCACAAAAGGAATTTACTCCGATTTTTATTTTAAATGATAATATCCCCGATGGTCGGGATGTAAGTTGGATTTATGATATCGATTCGGCACTTCTACAGAAAGTTTGCAAAAAGGCAAGAGACTTAGTGTTTATTACGGGTACAAGGGCTTGGGATTTCTCGTTGCGTCTTGTTTTGGCTGGCACCTCTCCCGATTCTCTTGTTGTTGATACAGAGATAGATACCGTTTTAAATAAAGCTACAAGCAAGGGGGGATATGTAACCGTGTTTCCTACCTATTCTGCGATGCTTGAGACAAGAAAATTTTTATTAGGGAGAAAGATACCATGAAAAGGATAATAATTGGACACCTTTACCCCGACGAACTTAACCTTTACGGCGATAGAGGAAATATAGAAGCGTTAGTTTATAGAGGCGCTAAAATGGGCGTTGTCTTGGATGTTATAGAAATTGATAGTAGAACTACAGGCGCCAGCTCTCTTTTTGCGAAAGCGGATATCCTTTTTATGGGAGGGGGTCCCGACTCCCTGCAAAAAGAAATCACGGAGGATTTTTTGCGGGAAAAAGGTCCTTTTGTAAAAGAGTATTTTAACAAAGGCGGAGTAGGGCTTTTTATTTGTGGGGCTTATCAGCTTTTAGGGAAATACTACAAACCGTTTTTTGGCGATCCCATTTTGGGCCTCGGGATTGCAGATTTTTACACAGAACATCTGGGAAGGGATTTTCCACGGTGTGTTGGAAATATAATCGTTGACATATCAACGACAAAAATTCCCACGGGTTTTTCCAAATTTTTAGTGGGGTTTGAAAACCACGGCGGTCGGACTTTTTTAGGGCAGGATCTCACTCCTTTAGGGAAAGTTGTTATGGGATCAGGAAATAACGGTAAAGAAAAAAGAGAGGGAATATTTCTCAAAAATTTTATAGGAACATATCTTCATGGTCCCATACTTCCTAAAAACCCCCATCTGACGGATTTTTTGCTTATGACTGCTTTACGGAAAAAAGGATATACAAATCGCCTAAAAGAACCGCTATACGACAGAATCGAGATTTTAACGCATCAGGCTGCGTTAAAACTTAAAAGGTGATATATTGGAAAACATCATGTCCAAGAAACTTTTTTTTATTATTGCTCCCGTTCTCATTTTGCTTTTTGGCGCCACAGTTTTTAGGTTAGGTCTACCTGCCAAGTTTATGGAACTTACAGGGCTTGGACGACGCATACAGGGTCCCATTTCTTTAGAGTATTGGGGGCTTAGCGAAAACTTTGATTTAAGCGCCATCATGTTTGAAGACTTTAAAAGTATCTATCCGGACGCTTCCATAAAATATGATCAGAAATCCTACAAAAGCCTTTCCGAATATAAAGAATTTATCCTGTCGCGTTTTGCCGAAAACACCGCCGCTGATATAGTTTTGGTACATGCCACTTGGATTCCGGAGATTATCAAATATCTTGTCCCTTCTGGAAATATTACGGCGGATGAGCTTTCTAATAGCTTTTTTAAAACCGCTTCCGATACCTGTGTTACCGGAGGGTCCGTTTTTTGTGTCCCTCCTCTCTATGATGGGTTAACCCTCGTATACAATAAAGACGCTTTTAATAGAGAGAGTATCAAGTCTCCACCTAAAACATGGGAAGAGTTTAAACAGGATGCGGAGCGTCTTACTAAAAGAGATCTTTCTGGAAAAATTTATTTTGCCGGAGCCGCGATGGGTCTTTCCACTAACATTTCTTTTGCCCCAGACATTTTGGGTTTAATGCTTGCGCAAAGTTCTGTAAAAATCCCGGAAAATCTGGACGAGAAGGCGGCGGCGGACGCCCTTTCTTTTTACACCAGTTTTTATACAACAAGTAAAGTGTGGGGCGAAACCGAACAGGATTCTATTAAGGAATTTAGTCAGGGTAAGGTAGCCATGATTTTTGCCCCGTCATGGACTTTGCTTGATATTATTACCAGAAGCCCTCTTCTAAATTTTGGCACCGCGCCGGTTCCCCAAGTTCCGGTAGAAGGAAGTAACGGACTGACAGATAAAAACTGGTCTTCGTATTGGGTTTTTGTGGTCTCCCGTAATTCCGCAAATCCCAAAGTGGCTTGGGACTTTATAAAGTTTGCGACTAGCCGTGAGCAGGAGCTAAATCAGTACAAGGCTCAGGAAAAGTATCGGCCTTTTGGGCAAATATACTCTTTAAATGAGTTGCGGGAAGATATATCCAAAAACGAAATACTAAAGCCGTATATTGACGGTTCGGAAACGGCAACCACGCACCTCATTGCCGATCAAAGCGGCAACGACCCTTTTTCTAATTCGATAAAATCTGCAATAACAAGAGTAGCCAAGGGCGGTTCTGCTGGGTCCGCGATGGCGGAAGTTAAGTCTCAGATAGAATCTTTACTCGCCCCTAAAAAATAGATAAATTACCAACACGGATGTCCATTAAGCCAATCATTGACATTGTTCAAGTAGACTATTCCAATTGCTAGTTGTAAGGTTTGAAGGGCGGAGGTTTGGGTCTATTTTAGCTTTTAACAGTACCTTGTCATCAAAAACTTGTTTTATCTTTTTTCTTGGAAATTTAAAACCGCGGTGGAGAAAGTCGGAGAATTTTTTTATATCCAAATTATCGGGTGTTTGATAGACACATATTTTTAATATTGCCGAGTGCACTTTTGGCGCTGGGTAAAAAGCGCCGGGCGGAATCTTTTTAATAATCTTTGCTGTGCCAAAAGATGCGACAAGATTTGATAAATACGAGGCGTTTGGAGCTTTAGCACATATCTTTTGCGCTACTTCTTTCTGAACAATAAGGTTTAAGGTTAAAGGTTTAAGGGGTAAGTTGTAAATTGCATGAATCAAAGGCGAGGTAATATCGTACGGTATCGCGCCAACTATTTTAAAATTTGAAATTTGAAATTTGAAATTTGAAATCAATTTCTCAATTTTTAAATTTTTAAACAAAGAAAGAATGTCGCCGTTGATAATCTCGATGTTGAGGTAATTTCGAAGGTTTTCTTTAAGTTGGGGGATCAAATCTTTATCAAATTCAATGGCAATGACGGAGCCTGCCCGCTTTGCAAGTTCGCAAGTGATTGTTCCCGTTCCCGCGCCAACTTCTAAAACAAAGTCATCTTTGGAAAGATCGCAAGATTCGACAAATTCTTGGAGTACTTTTTCACTCCTTAAAAAGTTCTGCCCTAATGATTTTTTTGGTTTTATTAGAAACCCCATAGTCCGCTAATTTGTTTGATAATTTTAGCATTAGCCACGGTTCTTCCGCTTCGGCGGAACAGAGAAAGAAACCCGTCTTCATATTGACAAAATAAAACTAATTTGCAACAATCGACCTAATCATTAGGGAGAAACGAACTCATACTCAAGTGGTATGCGCAACGCCTCCCAAAATTTTTTACTTCCATTCCAGTTTCTTTTTCTCAAAAATTAGATAAGTTTTATGATCTTTAAAAGGCGTAAGGAGTGTAGACTCCGACTTGGAATTAGGAACCACGATATTTAGAAGTTTTCTTCTTTTGATTAAGAAGTCGTAAAGACAGCAGAAATCCCCATCTCCAGAAACGACAATCGCCTTGTTATAATTGGAAAATTCAATAGCCGCGGAGTGTAAAACCAACTCGGCATCAACATTTCCTTTTGGCTTTCCTATGCTATCTTTTATTGTAGGTTTAAAAACGAGTATGTACCCAAACGATCTTAAAAAATCATAAAGATCTTCATTCTGCGCAATATAACCAATAAATAGGAAGGCCTTGCTGACTCTAATACTTGTCCCAAAGATATTGACGGAACTTCTTAAAATCTAGTTTCCAGCCTTTGTAGATGAGCTTTTCCCCGCGGTAAAGGTCTTTGCTCGTACCAAGATTTAAATTCTGGCTGTCTATGAAAGCATATATTTTTAATCTTTTATTCCTCTTCATTATAGGAAAATTTTAGCACAAAAAAACTTCCACCTCTAAGGTGTGGGAACTTACCGAACCTCTAAAAGGACTTTATAGATTCCCACGCGTAAGCCTGTCTGTGCGGGCAGGTGCGGTACTATGTAACGCCTTCGCCTTTGGCGAAAGAAATTAATGGGAAAATCCATCCCGCGTCAGACGCGGGTCTTCTCTAAATCTTGTTATAAAATGCGTGTTGGATCTTACAGGGTAGTTTTTGAGATTCGAGAGCCGTCTTCGCGACTTTAGTTTGATATATCGGTTACCGAAAAGACATATATGATATTTAACCAACTACCTTAGGCATTTGTGAATTTTTGTTTTTCCCTTTTTATTCTAAGGGAAAACATCTTGCTTTTAGGAGATGCCTTTGGAATTAGAAGCTAGATCAATATCCCAATTAAAACTTCTTGGTGTTTTGAAATTTCTCAACAAAAGGTTCTGTAAAGGCTCTTGTAGCGTTTTCAATATCTTTGACAAGTTTCATCATAAAGAAAGAGTCTTACTGGTTGAATTAATGGACAAGTATGTCCATTATGTATCCCGCGACTTCGGTGCCAAGATGCTTTTGTGTCCGAAGGTGTTCATGGGGGGATACATTGCACCTCCTCTTACTCTTTAATATTTCTTGTCGGCTTCAAGAACCAATTTCTTAACTTCCTCCCATCTTTTCTTTACGCCATCTTCTGTGTCTGCGATGTGATGGTCGGGCAATTCGAGATCCCCAAATAAACAACCTATTTCATCCAATTGGAACTATTACTTATGTTTGTGGAGTAATTTGCGCCTACTCTTTTGGCATGATGGTAACAACTTTATCTATGTGGCTAACTAACGCTACCCCTCTCCCCTTTGTTGCCCAGAATATTTACTACATTGGTCAAAGACCGCTTGATATTTTCCAAGGATTTCTAAAGAAGTTTTTTACTTTTGTTATCCCTTTGGCTTTTCTGGCCAATTTTCCGGCAAAGATTTTTATTGGTGAGGGAAATATCTGGTGGGTGCCGGAGGCATTACTTCTTGCCGCGGTATTTTTGAAAGCCTCAAATCTATTCTGGAACCATGCTCTAAAAAGCTACTCCAGCGCTGGGGGGTAAATTAGAGAATTAATTTTTAGGAACCAACTCTTCAAGGGCTCTTTTTAGATCTGGGATATCCTCTTTACAGGTGTCCCATACTATTTTTTCATCAACACCAAAATATTCATGTATTAACCTGTTCCGCATATTAATTATCTTATCCCAAGGAATTTCTTTGTGTTGTTCTCTAAAGTCAGCGCTTAATTTGTTGCTTGCTTCTCCAATTACTTCTAGTTCTCTGACAGTTGCGCTCAAAACCAAATCATCGTCCCCGAATTCCTCAAAATCTAACCCCTCAACAAACCGCCCAATCTTTTCGATAGACTCCAATATATGTTTTAAATAGACAAAATCATCTTTCATAGATAGCTTCTGCATGTTTTAAAACCTCACTTCTAAAATGCCTACTTAATTGGTTAGCCGTTAAAAGATCGACTCTCTTGTTGACTGCTTTTTCCAAATCTTTTTGGACATCGTACATCTTAAAAAATCCAACTTTGGCGTTTGGTAAAAACTCTACAAGTACATCAATATCGCTATTTTCCGTACTCTCTCCAGTTAGATAGGAACCAAAAAGAGACAGCTTTCTGATATCTGCCCTTTGTGGAGATTGTTCAATTGTAGTTTTCATTTGCTTTATCAGCTGTTCTTTGCTCATGTGGTTATAATACCACGAGTATGATTCTATATCAGAGGTTTTACAAAAAAACCGACTGGCGGATTTGCTATTTCAAGTTTGGGGACGAGGTTCAGACTTTAGTAAATGCTCTGGCGCCAACCAGCAACCTTCCGGTTAGAGATGATCGTAGCAACGACGCGCCCCGCGGTAGTATGCGGGAGCTCCACACCGAACGCCGTTTTTAACCATGTAATCGTTATTGACAAATCTTATCACTCATACTATATTACTGCCAATGGAGGAACTTACACCACGACAAATAGTTATATTAAAAGCGATAGTTGATGACTATATCGACAAAGCAAAGCCTGTCGGATCGGAAGATCTTGTGGAAAATCACAACTTAAAAGTAAGTCCGGCAACGGTCAGAAACGAAATGGCAGAGCTAATGCGCAAGGGATTTCTTGGGGTGCCACACATTTCGGCTGGAAGGGTTCCCACAACGGTTGGAATGAGATACTATATTCAAAATTTGATGGATGAGAGAGATGTTCCTGTACTACAGGAAGTTGCCATGAAGCAGAGGATTTGGCAAAACCGGTACGAGGCGGACAAGTTTTTGCGTCAAGCGGCACTTACCTTGTCCGAGGCTTCGGGACTTTTATCTGTTATTGATACCGACGATGGGCGAATGTACTACGCCGGAACAGTGAATATTCTGGAACACCCGGAGTTTTTTGATATTGATAGCGCCAAAGCCCTTTTTGGTGTATTAGATGATTTTGACGCTTTTAGAACAATAACAGCGCACGCTAGAGGCGGTAACGATGTTTCCGTAATTATCGGGCCTGAAATGGAAATGCCTCATTTGGACATAGCGGGAATGGTCACGGCAAATTTTAGTTGTGGAAATACTGTAGGAAGGTTAAGCGTTGTCGGACCATTCAGAATGCCGTACGGGAAAATTATTCCGGAGATTAGATTTGTGAGGAATTTACTTTGTGAGTTGGGAGGAGGGTGGTAATTAATAAATTTTTAATTTGAAATGAAGAAACCCGAAAATACCGAGAAAGAAAATATCAATCCGAAAGAGTATGAAGAGTGTTGTGAGGATAAAACAAAGGAAATGGAGAGTAAAATCTTTGAATTGGAAAATAATTGGAAACGGGCGCTTGCGGATTATAAAAACCTAGAAAAAAGGGTAGCGGAAGAAAAACAGGAGTTCGCCAAATATTTTTTGGCGGGATTTATTAGGGAACTTCTTGCGGTTTTGGACAACCTAGAAAAAGCGCAGGAACACACAAAAGATGAGGGGGTAAACCTGGTAGTAAAAGATTTTAGGGAAATTTTAAAAAAAGAAGGCGTGGAAGAAATTATAGCGCAGGATACTAATTTTGATCCTTTAATGCACGATGCCGTTGAGGTAGGAGACGGTACAGACGGGAAAATATTAAAAGTTTTAGAAAAAGGTTATAAAATTGGAGAGCGCATTTTGCGCCCTGCCAAAGTAGTTGTTGGTAAAAGCTTTGCGGCGGCAGAATCTGTCGGAATCTAAAGACGATTCTGATGTCACGGGCGACAAATAATATATGTCCAAAATTTTAGGGATAGATCTTGGAACTACAAATTCCTGCATGGCAATAATGGAAGGTGGGGAGCCTAAAGTTATTCCGAACGCCGAGGGGGGAAGAACCACACCTTCTGTTGTGGATCCAATTAGAAATTTGGTCGGCGTTGCGGCAAAAAGACAACAGGTGGTAAATCCAAAAAACACTGTTTATTCTGTCAAAAGACTAATGGGAAGAAGGTTTTCCGATCCCATGATAGCTAAAGCCCTTAAAACTATTCCATATACCGTTAAGGAAGGGAAAAATGGGATGGCGGTTTTGGAGATCGAAGGAAAGGAATTTACCCCACAGCAAATTTCGGCCATGATTTTGGCCAAACTTAAAACCGACGCCGAAGCTTATTTGGGGCAACCGGTTACGGAAGCCGTAATTACGGTTCCAGCCTACTTTGACGATAGCCAACGCCAAGCCACTAAAGAAGCGGGACAGATAGCGGGTTTTGATGTAAAAAGAATTATTAACGAACCGACCGCCGCATCTTTGGCTTACGGTTTGGATAAAAAGAAAAACGAGCAGATAGCAGTTTACGATCTTGGCGGCGGTACTTTTGATATCTCGATACTTGAGATTGGCGACGGAGTTTTTGAAGTAAAAAGTACCAATGGTGATACCTATCTAGGTGGGGATGACTTTGATAACAAAATTATCGAATGGCTTTTGGGGGAATTTAAAAAGGAAAACGGCGTGGATATTTCCGCGGACCGTCAGGCAATGCAGCGCCTTAAAGACGCGGCAGAGAAAGCTAAGATAGAACTATCCAGCACTCAAGAAACACAAATTTCTATTCCCTATATCACAGCAGATCAAACAGGGCCAAAGCACTTAAATGTAACGCTTTCGAGGGCCAAATTGGAACAAATCGTGGAAGATCTCATAAAAAAGACAGTACCTCCCTGCGAAGCCGCGTTAAAAGATTCCGGCTTTAAAATAGCTGATATTGACGAGGTGGTCTTGGTCGGGGGAATGATAAGAATGCCCAAGGTGGTAGAAACCGTTAAGGCGTTTTTTGGTAAGGAGCCGCACAAAGGAGTAAATCCTGACGAGGTCGTCGCGGTGGGAGCAGGAATTCAAGGAGGAGTTTTAACCGGAGATGTTAAAGATGTATTACTTTTGGATGTTACTCCACTAACTTTGGGTATTGAAACTTTGGGTGGTGTCTCTACCTCGTTAATTAAACGCAACACAACGATTCCGACATCCGCTTCTCAAGTATTTTCTACCGCCGCGGATAGTCAAACATCGGTGGAGATAAATGTTTTACAAGGAGAGCGCGAAATGGCGGCCGATAACAAATCTCTTGGAAGATTTATTCTGGACGGTATCCCCCCAGCACCCCGTGGAATTCCACAGGTAGAAGTAAAATTTGATATTGATACTAATGGCATTGTAGCAGTATCGGCCAAAGATAAGGCATCGGGCAAGGAGCAGAAAATTACTATCCAGTCGGGAACGGGGCTTTCTAAAGAAGACATCGAAAAAATGGTGGCTGATGCCGAAAAAAGCAAAGAAGAGGATAGAAAAAAGAGGGAATTGGCCGAGGTCCGCAATGTAGCTGATAATTTGGTTTATACCGCAGAGAAAACCCTAAGGGAAGCGGGAGATAAAGTTACGGCCGAAGCAAAAAAGATAGTGGAAGAAAAGGCAAAAGCCCTAAAAGATATTGTTCCCACGGGATCTTTGGAAGATCTTAAAGAAAAAACCCAGGAGCTTTCTTTGGAACTGCAAAAGATTGGGCAAGCGATGTACGGACAGGGAGAAAAAACCCAACCTGAACCCGGACAGGGACCCACAGAGGGCAACCCCAATGCCGGTGACAAACCAACAGGCGATGAACCAAAAGAGGGGGAAGTGGTTGAGTAATGAAACAAGATTATTATGAAACATTAGGGGTCTCAAAAAACGCCTCGGATGAGGAGATTAAACGGGGATACAAACGGCTTGCAAAAGAGTTTCATCCCGATGTCGCTAAAGATAAAACGAAAGCGGAAGAAAAATTTAAAGAAATAAACGAAGCTTACCAAATTCTTTCCGATTCGCAAAAAAGAAAGCAATACGACCAGTTTGGGCATTCCGCGACAGCTGGGGGAGCTCAAGGCGCCGGATGGAATCCATTTTCACAGGGACAGGGCGGATCTTGGGGACCTTTTACTTATTCCTATTCTCAAGGAGGATCTCAAGGATTTGACTTTGGCGGAGGCATTGACCCCTTTGATGTATTTGAACAGGTTTTTGGTTTTCGCGGATATGGGAACGGACAAAGAACCCGCAAGGGTAAAAGTTTTTCTTACTCTCTCCAAATATCGTTCATCGATTCGTTAAAAGGGTGCGAGAAAGAAATTTCAATAAACGGGAAACGCTTAAAAATTAAAATTCCTGCCGGTATTCACGACGGAGCGCAGATAAAATATGCAGGGGAGGGGGAACCAGCTCACCAAGGGAGTATTGCTGGAGATTTATTTTTGACGATTCGCGTACCGAAACACCTTAATATGGAAAGGGACGAAAATTTTAACTGCTATTCCCAAATTAAGATTTCATTTCCCCAAGCGGCGCTTGGAGATAATGTTGATGTAGAGTCTATTGATCCAAATTCCGCAAATGGCATAAAAACCATAAAACTTAAAATACCCGCGGGAACCCAACACGATACCACATTTAGAATAAGCGGACAGGGATTTCCCATAATGAGAGGTCACGGACGGGGGGATCACTTTGTTCTTGTAAAAGTTGTGGTTCCTACCCATCTCTCCCGTGAGCAAAGAAAAATTTTAGAGCAATTTTAGTATGGAAAGTCCCACACTTGGCCATCTTACTTTTGATCAAACAATTACAGCCCTTATAAAATATACAGAGTTCGCCAAAGACGATACTTATAAAATAATTGTTGGTACGGATTCAACTTCGCGTACAAATGGAAAAAATACAACTGACTATGTAACTGCTCTTGTAATTCACCGCATTGGCAAGGGCGGGATTTATTTTTGGGAAAAGGTTTCTCAACCTAAAGCCCATTCTTTACGGCAAAGAATGTATGAAGAAGCTTTAATCTCTTTAGATTTCGCAAGAAAACTTCTGGATAAATTAAACAAGGTCAAACCCCAAGAATTGGAAATCGAAATACATGTGGATGTTGGACAGGTTGGTGATACTAGGGAAATTATAAATGAGATTGTGGGGATGGTTAAAGGAAATGGGTTTAATGTAAAAACAAAACCAGAAGCGTATGGCGCTAGCAATGTAGCGGATAGGTATACCTAAATTAAGCCACCTCGTCTTTCTTTTCGCGGACAAAAGCAAACCAGTCTTCGGTGATTTCGATTAGGGTTTTTAAGGGGGCTTCTATAATAAAATCAAAGAAAAAGACAAAAAGATTTAACCGCGCCACTTCCTCACTTAGCCGTTGCCCGACGCGCAAAACAGGTAAAAAGAAAAGATCAAAAACAGAACCTAAAAAACTATCATCATCGTGAATCAACACAATATCTTTTGTTGATTGCCTGACAAGATAGGCGAAAAACGATACCACCGAAAGGAAGAATAAAAACACGGCAATGCTTACAAAGGTAAAACCAACTTTTGTTAGACCGTAGGTGATAAGGCCAAAGCTTAAAATAAAGGTCAAAAAATACACTACTCTAAAAACCGCTTGTAAAATCCCAAATTTTGAGGGAAGCCCGATTCGTTTTTCGTTTTCGTTAAGAGCTAATTTTCCATCGATTACAATATTTCTCATTCTTTTTACTATCGCGCCGGTATTTTTTTGCCCGGGAACTTTTATACGGCTACCAACTAAATACATTAAAATTGGAGGGAATATTAAATTGATAAATACGGCGCGCAAGTTAATGTGTCCCAGTGTTAAGCGATCCAAAGGGAGTTCTACCAAAATACCAATCACCATTTTAGTCAAGAATATGTAAATTACAGAACGGAAAACCACCCGCTTTAATCTGTCGGCGGTTTGCGCATATTTTAAAGAACACATATTTCTAACCTTTTGCTCTAACAGCTTTTCATCTTGATAGGTTGTTGGAAAACTTAGGTCTTTGTCCAAAATATCCCGTAAGATAACAAATGGGGCAATTTGGCTTTTTGCCAATTTATAAATCCGCCCTTTTTCCATATTTAGTAACCGTTCCTCTATTTCTTTAATTGCAGTTTCTAAATTATCGGCTACCTCGGTAAGTTGTTCTTTTGTGCAAGCCCCTTCCCAAAAAGGAAACTTTTTTATAAAAAGAATTTGTCGCAAAATTGGTTTATCGGCTTTATTTAATGATTTTTGACAAGATACAAACAATTCGTCTTCGGAAAGTGACACTTCGCTTGCAAGCAGATTTGCCATAAGTCTGGCAAGCGAATCACGGGCGGTGGGTGGGGATAATAGGTTTTCTATCTCGCATGAAACACAGGAGATAAGCCATTCCAAAACATCCCATTTGGCTATTCTAAAAGCCGTGGGATAGTTGTCCATTAGAAAGAAGTATTTTTCTAAAACTACATCTATTTCTTGGGCTTTGCTTTCTGGGACAATATCGTTTGGTAAATATCTTGCGCGGATAAGTTCCTTTAGAAGGTATGTAGAAATACTTGTGCGGTTTGTTCCAAGCTTAATACGGCGGTTAAGAATTCGCTCTATTGCAAGTTTGCGGAGGAGATGTTCTTCTTTAAATTCTACAGCGATTCTTGCTTTTTCATATAGAAAAGCCAAGACCGATGTTGCCGCCGAAACCTTGATTGTAGCCTCTTTTAAATTTTCGCTTTTACCAACAGTGACTTTTCTGTAGCTATCCAAAACTTCTTTAAAAGACATAATCCCCATTATACCAAATTTTCGCGCGGGCGAAAATTTAAGTAGTTAGTAATTAGTATTTAGTAATTAGATAAAACCAATATGGGTTAAAGCAAAAACCCTCCTGATTTGGTAAAATCAAAAGGGTGTTTAAAATCCCGTCCCCCTTCGTTCCGACATTATGTCGTAACTTCGGAGGACATAAGAAACACTAACTCGCCTCGCTAGTAAGTGTTTCTAATGGGCATGTAGCTCAGTTGGTAGAGCGGCCGTCTTATACGCGGCATGTCGGGGGTTCGAATCCCTCCGTGCCCACCAGCCTTCGCCAGAGGCTTCGGCTGGTAAAACCCAGCTTCCAAAGTGATTCTGTTTACTTTCGAGCAAAGCTCCGCGATTTATCGCGGGGATGGATGAAATATTTTTGCGAAAAAGGAAGATGCCGCGGGCCAAAGCCCGCGGAGATTTACTTTAGGATTTTAGTTGCGAAGGCTGTCCACCGAAGTTCTTAACGAAGAAGGACATCTTGTTTTTAATATGTTTTATGTTTATGTACTTCAAAGCACTGTCAAGAAGGATGAGATTTACACTGGATATACTAAGGACTTAAAAAATAGATTGGAAAAACATAATAAAGGTGATGTTAAGCATACTTCAAAATACAGTCCCTGGATTGTATCGACTTACATTGCGTTTGACAGTCAAACATCGGCACTTGATTTTGAGAAATACCTAAAGTCTGGGTCTGGAAGAGTGTTTCTTAGAAAGAGACTGATTTCTTTATGTGGAAGGGTCGCATAGTTGGTCTAGTGCGCAGTCCTGGAAAGACTGTATGTCGCAAGGCATCGCGGGTTCGAATCCCGCCCCTTCCGCCAGTT
>Ga0066637_10000954_pt1 | contig 18287 bp, 16 predicted proteins | sample CryGeyCG2014_020_FD_62737 | JGI IMG/M metagenome (GOLD analysis project Ga0066637, IMG submission 62737) | Groundwater microbial communities from aquifer - Crystal Geyser CG08_land_8/20/14_0.20 | ecosystem: Environmental > Aquatic > Deep subsurface > Groundwater | place: USA: Utah: Grand County...
TTGCCGTTTGAAAGAATTATAAAACGAGCGTTTTGTGATTGGGCGTAGCGACGCGCTTGCTCTTTACCGTCAAGCGGGCCCTTGTCTTCTGATTTTGCTTCCAAAACTACGAACGGAAAACTTTTCTCGTCAAGCAATAAAAAATCAATAAAGCCCTTTATAGTTTTTTCAAAATCGTTGCCAAATTCATCTATGGTTTGCTTTGTAATTTTGGCATTATTTTCCAAAACAATGTTTGCCTTTCCGTTTTTGTCGTCAAAAAATCTCCAACCGGCATTTTGAAGCAACTCATTGATTTTAATTCTGGCTTTGGCTTCTTTTTGCATAACTTTATTTATTGACTAAATCGTCAAGCGAAACACCAAGAGCTTTGGCGAGTTTTTGTATCGTTTCAAGGGTGGGGTTTGGGCTTTGGTCAAGCTCAATTTTAACAACGGTATTAAGCGAAATATCCGCCAACTTTGAAAGCTTGTCCTGAGAAATACCCTTTTCTTGTCTTAACTTTTTTATGTTTTTACCAATCGTTGACATAATTGTTTGCAGGATATATTATTATAATGTAAGGATTGTGATATAATATGCGTATCCCTTCTATTACTATGTTATACGAAAAAACCAAAAAGGTCAACGAAATAAGAGGGAGTTCCTTGTTGTCGCCCACGCACGGGAGGGTTGGGGCAAGGGCGATTTCTCTTTCTTTTTGTATTTCGGTCCCGCCGCCGTCCGAAAAAATCGCTGGGAGTTTCCAGCAGGCGGGCAAAAAGGAAGGGGGTTGGGGGGAAGGAATTTTTGCCCGCCTGCCGAAGCGAAGCCCCGCCGCCCTGCTCGTTCAGAGCAGAACCCAGCAAAAAAGTTTTCTTTTCCTTTTAGAAGAAAAAAGGGGTGGCGCGCGAAAATCAAAAATTGAGAAGAAAACTTTTTTGCTGGCTGGCGAGCGTTAGCGAGCGGCGGCGGGGCGGAGCGTCAAAGTTCGCAGTCCGGATTTTCGTTAAAAAAAGTTCGGATTTCGTCAAACAAACGCACCATTACTCCTCTTGCGCAAACACCCCTCAAGTTTTAATCTATTCTCATGCAAAAGTTACAAAAAATAGCGCAGGCGTTTGGCATGTTCATTTTAGACACCATAGAGGTTTTCGCCGTAGCGGCGGCGATATTCGCCATATTGTACCTCTTTATCGTTCAGCCGCATAATGTGGATGGCTCCTCCATGGAGCCAAACTTCCATAACGGCCAATATATGCTAACAAATAAATATATATACCGATTTAATCCGTACCAAAGAGGTGATGTTATAATATTCAAGTATCCCGAAAAGCCTACCGACGATTTTATTAAAAGGATTATCGGACTGCCTGGAGAAAGCTTTAAAATAGAAGACGGACATACAACGATTTTTAACGAGAAAAACCCCCAAGGAATAGTTTTGGAGGAAGATTACTTAAAAGACGACGAGATAACTAACGGCGGCCGGGCTTTCCCCGAAGGAGTAAAAATAAAGATACCGGAAGAAAAACTTTTGGTAATGGGAGATAATCGCCAACACAGCTCCGACTCAAGAGAATGGGGATTTGTACCCTTTAATTTAGTGGTAGGAAAAGCTTGGTTTTGTTACTACCCCCTCAACACCTTCGGGCTCATTGAACAATTTCAATATAGGCAGAATTTATAAAACAGACACCACTTTTTTGCCAAGTTTGGTGGAAAATTTTACCACCCCTTCCTTAGTCGCAAAAATAGTGTAATCGCGGCCAAGACCAACCCCGCTTCCGGGATGGAACTGGGTTCCTCTTTGGCGGATGATAATAGCACCTGATTTAACATTCTGCCCATCGCCAGCCTTAAGACCACGACATTTACCTCGCTGGTTTGCGCCTTGATGAGCTCCGGAAGAACCGCCCGACTTGGTGGACATAGATCAAAAACAAAAAAAAGGGAAGACTATTAAGCTTCCTTAAAAACTAGGGTAGAATTTACACCTTCGCCGATTTTCCCAACCTTAAAACGAGTAATGGGCTGACGATGACCTTTGTGGCTCCTTACCCCTGATTTTGCTTCAAAACGGATAATTTCCACCTTTTTATCTTTAATGTTTTCCGCCTCAATTAAAGATATTCCTACGCCCGACACAAACGGCGTGCCGACGAGTACATCACCATCATTAACATACAGCAAAACTTCGTTTATAGGTTGGCCAAAACGATCAGCCGTGTATGTTTTACCTTCCATCAACCGTCTTTGTTTACCAGAAAGATTAACAATAGCGTATTTCATATATCACAAACATTAAACACCAGTGCTGATAATACTATACTTTAGAACTCAACGCAACACCTTGTGCTAAACCAAGCATTATAAAACTAGAAATTAGTGAACTTCCTCCATAAGAAAACAGAGGCAGTGGTAGACCAACTACCGGCACCAAACCAAGATTCATACCTATATTAATAATTGATTGGAGTAGAAGCAAACAAAAAACGGAGGCGCACAAATACGCGCTAAAAGGATCATCTGATCTTGCGGCAACTCCAGCCAATGAGTAAAATAGCAAAACAAAAATTCCCAATAGAAAAAATGAACCGAGTAGTCCCCACTCTTCAGCAAAAGAAGCAAAAATAAAATCGGTATGGTGATCGGGTAAAAAGAGCAGGTGCGACTGCGTACCAAAACCATAACCTTTACCCAACCAGCCGCCCGATCCTACCGCAATAATGGATTGGCGCATTTGGTAGCCCACCCCTAAAGGATCTTGCTGCTGATAAATGAAACTGACTAGTCTTTGCCTCTGATAATCTTTAAGCAAAAATTGATATAATGAGATTGACAGACCCAAACAAACAGTAACAAATAAAAACAAAAACTTTTTAGAAACGCCGGAAGAAAAAAAGGAAGGCAACCAAGAAGCTATCAAAATTATTGAAGTACCCAAATCAGGCTCCAAAAAGACTAAAACCAAACAAGGGATAAGAAAAAGCAACGATATAAAAAATTTTGCCCAGTTCGGCAGTTTCCATTTAACCGATAAATGCGACCAAAAACAAGCATAAAAAAAAGCTAGAATTAGTTTAGCTATCTCCGAAGGCTGCAATCTAAAATCAAACAAGTCAAACCAACGTCTGGAACCGCGAACCAAAGTACCAAATAACAAAACCGCTCCCAAACTTAGCACAGTCAAGACATAAAACCACCAGCCGTATTTTTTTAAAAAACCTAAATTAAAAAAAGCTGCTGCCCAATATAAGACAACGCCGAGCAATAGATAAAGCAGCTGCCTGCCAAACAAAGAAGGGGCAACAGAAAAAACCGTCGCCGCGCTTAATATTCCAATAACTACTGGGGGCAGAAATAAACGCCATTCCAATCTTTGCCAAAAATTAAACATATGGCGCTAAATGCTGCTAACCTTTAGAGTTTCACCCAAAATCAGACTTTTAACCAAAGCTTGCCGTTTGATTTGCGAACCAAATTCGTCAGCCAAATCTTTCCAAGAATCGGGATAAGTTACTTCTACTTTAGCGTCAAAAGAACAACCAAGCTCCTTACGAGCTGATTGAATTTCTCTGATCACTTCTCGCAAACGGCCTTCTTTAACCAGTTGATCGGTTAAAACCGTATCAAATGTAATAGCCTCAACCTCAGCGCTTTCTTTAAAAATAATCTCTTTTACATTCAGTTCTTTTCGCAAATACGCTATAAGTTCAGAAGAAAGCTTTTCAATAATGGCGGCTCTGGTCGTAATAGCAGCGCTTGCTAAAGGCTGGCGGAGCTTTATACCGCAGTTGGAACGCTCTGCCCGCCCCTGTTCCACCAAAAAGCGCAACAAAGACATCGCTTCTTCCAGGTCAGTATTTCTCAAAGAATGCCCGCTAAACCACGGCTCCAAATGGACGGACAAAGAAGAGCTCTCTATACGCAGGTTCTGCCAAAGATACTCGCTCAAAAAAGGAATAAAGGGTGCCAGCAACTTGGTAAGATTTAGAAGAACATAGTAAGAGGTGTTATAAAAACCGTCTTTATCGCTTTGGGAAGGAACAGTCGGTCCAACCCGATCACGGCTTAATCGGATATACCAGGTAGAAAGATCATTTATTACAAAATCTTCCAACGCTTGAGAGGCCTTTGGCAAATCATAACCAGAAATTGCTTCCAAAACTAACTCGTTTAAACTGTTAAACCGCGAAAGCAGCCAATTATCTAAGCCGTTTTGAACAGGCGATGAAGAATCTTTTGGCACAAAACCGTCAATGTTAGCGTAAGTAATAAAGAATTTGTAACAATTCCACAAAATCAAAAAGAATTGGCGGCGAACATGATTGGCTGGGGTATAGCCAAAATTCAAATCAAGCACTGGATTCTGACGGCAGTAAAGCCAACGCATAACATCGGCCCCCATTTTCTCCGCCGCGTCATCAAACCAAATAGCATTTCCTTTGCTTTTATGCATCTCCTGCCCATGTTCATCTTTTACCAAAGCATGGCCAACCAAAACCTTAAAAGGAGCTTTCCTTTCCAGCACAGTGCTCATAGTTAGTAAAGAGTAAAACCAGTTGCGGAACTGGCCGGGAAAAGATTCAGTAATCAAATCAGCGGGAAACCATTTCTGCCAATACTGGCGATCTTGAAAATAACCCAGGGTGGAAAAAGCAACAATACCGGCATCAAGCCACGGGTTACCCACATCCAATACTCTGGACATAATCTGACCACACTCTAGACATTTAATTTTGACATCATCAACATAAGGACGGTGCGGACTATGGCCAGAAAATTGATTCCAGCCTTCGCTAGCAGTTTGTTGAAGTTCCTCTTTACTGCCAATCACCTTAAAATATCCGCAAGAGCACTCCCAAATAGGCAAAGCCAACCCCCAATATCTTTTTTTGCTGATTAACCAATCACGCATATTCTCCAGCCAGTCAAGCTCGCGCGCCAAACCAGAATCAGGCATCCACTTTTCCACTTGCTTGGTAGAAGAAATTATCTGCTCCCGCAATGTTCTTTTTTGGCCGTCCGAGGAATCAGGACGATCCATGGCAATGTACCACTCATCAACCACCCGCCAAACCAACTCTTCTTGGCAACGCCAACACTTGGGGTAGCGGTGAGTATACGGTTGCGCGGCAACAAAAAAGTCCTTTTTTTCTTCTTTTAAGAAATCCAAAATGATTTCTGGATGTTTTTTGGCGTTCTGACCGGAAAAATTGCCCAAGCCTTCAAGATAAGCGGCCGACTCGTCAATAATATCCAGAATTGGCAGATTATTTTCTTTTCCCATTTCAAAATCTTCCGCGCCGCAGCCGGGGGCAATATGGACCAAGCCAGTACCTTCTTGAGCATTTACATATTCGGCAGAGGCGATAACGGTGTGAAAGTTTCCTTTCTCGGCTTCTTGTTTAACGCGGGGAAGATGATCAAAAGGAGCGCTATACCTCAAACCCAAAGCCGCCAGCTCACTGCCTTTAACAGTCTTTATCACTTCAACCGCAGCTATATTAGGTAAGCGATCTTTCGCGATAATGTATATTTTATCATCGGAGCCATAAGTTTTACCTTCATTATTGAAAGCATCAAAAGACCCCCCTCCCAAAGACAAGGCGCTAACAAAAACATAATCTAAATCTGGATTAACCGCAACGGAAATGTTAGCCGGCAGGGTCCAAGGAGTAGTTGTCCACACCAGTAGATAAACACGGTTGGCCCCTTCCAAATAATTATCACCGTTATCTTTTACCAAAGGAAAACGAAGATACACAGATTCATGTTCCAATTCACCGTATTCCTCGGTAGAAATTTCATGCTGACTGATGGCGGTGCCGCAACGGGGGCACCAGGGAACACTGTCGCGGCCTTTGTAAAGAAAACCCCGCTCCCAGCATAATTTTAAAAAATTCCAGATTCCATAATTGTTTTCATCGGACATGGTAAAGTAGTCGTTTCCCCAATCCATAAAATATCCCAGCCTTTGGCTCTGCCTGGTTTGAATAGCGGCATATTTGAGCGCCCGATCCTTGCAAGCTTGAACGAATTTGGCAATTCCGTAAGACTCAATATCTTTTTTGGTCTTAAATCCCAGCTCTTTTTCCACCTCCACTTCCACCCATAAACCCTGGCAGTCAAAGCCGTTCTGAAAACGTTGTTTATGACCCAGCATATTATGGAACCGCTGAAAGACATCTTTATATGTGCGTCCCCAAGCGTGATGAACGCCCATCGGATTATTGGCCGTAATTGGACCATCTAAAAAAGAAAAATTTTGAGAAGAATTTTGATTTTTAGCCAGGTATTTTTCCCTGATTTTATTCTTTTCCCAAAAATCAAGTATCTGCCTTTCTAAAGACGGAAAGTCCGGATTTTGGTCAATTGGCGTAAACATAAGGTGATTTTACTACAAAAAATCCCCCGAGAAAGGGGAAATACGCGCGTACGCGACAAAGGTAATTAAAATTTCTACTCTATCTTCTTATTGGCACCCCGTTTACATAATCTATTAAATCCTCTCTGGTGTGGAACCGCCGACAGGTAAATCCGCGCCTTCCAGCATTAGATAAAGTTGAGGAAAGGTTGCTATTTACGACTTCACGCATATTAGCGGCGTATATTTGATAACCCTTAAGCCCCAGCATTAGCATTGTTGCCGCAAAAGCGGCATCCTCCGCGGACATCCTTTTTTCCGACTCGGCCTTTATTCCTTCAGCCCAACCCGGGACATTCGCCCAATCTGCTTCTGTCAATGGAGGGGCATTTTCTTGCCTTACTAGCGCCAAAGCGGCGCGAGGGTGTCTTTTTAATTTGGTGGCAATAAGGGTAGTACTCTGCTCACCGTTAAGAAGCGGCTCCAAAACATTTCTTCTAATAAGATATTTTTCAGGAATTCCCGCAACAACCGCTTCTGTATGCGCATTAGCTCCTTCTGCCGATCGAGATCGAGATATATTTCTAATTGTGCCAACCATTGAATTGAAGAGAGGAATCTTCTTTTGCGCCTTATGCCAATTGGTAATTGAATCCTTCGTCTCACTGTCTATAACGCTCACAACACGGTTATTAAAATAAGAATCGTATAAAAGATCGGCATAATTCCTAGCCAGTTCTATTTCTTCGGGAACCGGACCGTGACCGGAAGTGTATTCTTTAAGCTGCCTAAAATTACCAATGCGCCGCCGTTCATTGCGGGCATCTTTTTCCGCCTGCTTCTCCGCTTTGCGGGCCGCCTCTTCCACCCGCGCCAGCTGATGTTCTTTTTGTTCTGCTTCGCTGCGTGCTTGACGAACAAAATCCAACCTTGACTGATAGACTTGGTCAAATAACTCCACCACATTCTCACCTGGCGATGTTTTAATGGAATCTAAAAAATCAGCCATTCGCATTGCATCGGCATCAAGCAACTGTTTTACCCTCGCCGGACCAGCTTTATATGATTGGTTTATTAGAGAAAGCTCATGGCATTTATCTCTTTTATCATCGGTATCCAACCTGTCTACCAACGGCCGCGCCCACGGCGCGTTACCGCGAATTCCTTCAAAAACGGCTTCCATTTTTACAAATTGGGGATTAGTGAGATTAATTTGACGGTGATCAAGATCAGCGCCGGTAAATAGCCGGGCGGCCGCGTTAAGACGAGCTTTTTCCTGGCGCTCCTTCTTCTCCACCTTACTTAATTTTTGATATTCCTCTTCCCCAACCTGCGTCCTTCTTTCATCCTCCGCTTTTGTGGCGTCCAGCTTGCTTTGATAAGATTTAGATAATAAGTCTTCAACACTGCCATGACCATTCCGCTCGATTACCCTAACAAAATCAGCAAAAAGACGGGCGTCTTCATAAGAAGTTTTTTCCCCGCGGCTATTGCTCCAAGCAAGCACTTTAGTAGATATTTTGGAAAAAAGTTCGCTCTGTTGGGGAGAAACAAGCTCGCTTGATAAAGGCTGAGCCCACTGCTCTTGATTAAGTACCCCTTCAAAAACTTCGTTAACGCGGCCTATCTTCGCCCGGCTAACCCGTCCGCTCCGCCACGAACCCTGCCCACCCATTACATGATAGGCTCTAGCCAATTTGCCGTCTTCCTCTTTTTCCGCGTCCTCCAGCAACCTCTCCCAATCCAAACCACCAGCCCTAAGCTGTTCACCAAAATGGCGAAGAGAGTTACCCAGAGTATCGGCAGCCAAACTAGCGTCAGCGGAAAAAGCGGTATGTTTATCAATCGCCTCGTTAAAATTTTTTTGGGTATGTCTAAGAAAAGCCGAAAGGTCTTGGCCGTTGGCCTTGCTCTGTGCTACCAACCGCCGCATTACCGTGTTTTCATCAAGGGCGTCAAGATCAAATATATGCTGCCACTTCTTTAGATTTTCAACATGTTTCCCTTCTGTCTCCACATTTCCCCATATTTTTTCCAACATTTCCCCACGCAACCGGTAAGCCCTGCTTCTGTTGGTAAAAATTGTTTCTTTATCCGGCGGCTGGTATGAGTCAACTACGGCCGGACTTTCAACAACAACTTCCTGCGCACTCGACGGCGCAGTAGATACAGCTGCCTTGGCAGGTTCCAGCTTTCCTACATCCTTCTCTTCCGCCCGCTCCGCCGCTTTCTCTAACTTCTGCCACTTTGCAAGAAGCCGCTTAACTTCATCGTAAGTGGCATTAGGATCGCTATCAGCATTGTCGTAATCAAGCCAAGCATCGTGAGCTGCTACAAAAGGATCACGTTGCGCTTGACCACCAGCAGGTTCTTTATCCAAGGCAGCAACAGAAGCTTCAACCACGGGCACTGCGATATTCATTTTAGGAGAACCTGGGGCTTCCACCACCGGGATCGGCTCGGCGACAGTTTTTGGTCCCGCAGAAGACGGTGTCGGCTCTTCAACTTTTTGACCGGCGATTTGGTCGGCAGGCGCGGACTCTTCCGCACGGCCGCCTAATTCAGTTTTTTGATCGCTTACAGCACTTTGATATCTCAAATCACTCAACTCGTGGGAAGCGGCATCCAAAGCCGCCTCGGCTCCGAGTAAACCTTTCGCGCGGAGACGGGCAGGTGTAGCTTGAACCTCCTTGAGGCGATCCGAAGCACTACGAAACCTTTCTTCGGCTTGAGCAATTTTCTCTCCAAGGGTCATCTCGGGTTCTGGCTGCTTTGGCGGTTCTTTTTCAACCACCTTAAAAACACCTTCAATCTCAACAGGCTTGAGTGGTTTTTTTGAATCGCCTCCTGAAAAATTAAAGGGGTTCTCGTCGCTGTCTACCGGATAGTATTCAGCTTTCATAATACATTCTAATCATCACAAAACTAAACATTTTCTAATACAATTAGTTTACAAAATAATTTAACCGTTTATTCACACCAAAATCAATAATCGACAAACGGCGTATTTAAAGAAGATTTTTTAGCAATCTGGTCAAACTGCAAAGCGCGTGACACTAAAAGACCAACAAGAACTAAACCAAGGGCAACGCAAAAAACAAGACCGAGGTAAAATTTTGGGCTTAACTTGTTATCCTGACGGCCAGCTGACATATTTATATCAATTTACCTAAGCGAAACATTGTGGTAGATATTTTTCACTGATTCCAGTATAGCATTAAGCTCAAGTTTAGTGTGGGGCGCTCGCGCCAAGTACTCATTATTAAGACAATTTTTTGGCTCAAAAGGCTGCAAAAACCAAGGCGCTCTTGGCGCGAGCGCCCGATCCTTTAGCTGGCAAGCCAAATCAGTCATCCAATCAATCGTGTGCAAACCAGGAACCACCGTCGTGCGTAATTCAAAACAAACGTTACTTAATAGAAGCTTGTTAAGTGTTTCCTCCACCGACAAAAGATCGACACTGATCCCAGAAGCTAATTCGTACCGCTGATCAAAAGGCGCTTTAACATCCACTGCTATGTAGTCAAGCTGGCCGCCGCTCAAAAGATCAGACACTACTTTGGGACAACTGCCGTTAGTATCCAGCTTTACTAAAAAACCTAATTCTTTAACTTTGCCAATGAATTCCCGCAAATCCGGCTGAAGCGACGGTTCGCCACCGGTAAACACCACCCCATCCAACAGGCCTTGCCGTTTTAACAAAAAATCAAAAAATTCCCCCTCGTCTAATCCACATGGATATTCTTGCGGCACCACCAACTGACGGTTGTGGCAAAACGGACAGTTAAAATTACAACCAGCGGTAAAAACCACGGCCGCCACTTTTTCTGGATAATCAAGAAGTGAGATTTTCTGCAAAGCAGCTAAATACATAACGGCGCGTGTTATTCCCCAAAACTTTTCTGCGAGTAAACAAGGCCGCCATTCAAATATTCAAAATCGTCTTTTGAGTTAATCCGCGGAAATTCTGGCGGTTGTCCCGAGGAATTAAAGGTTTTGCGATCATGATACTCCGCCTGTTTGCCGGGATTCCACTGACTAACCGGACGCAAATAACCGGTCACTCTGGAGTAAACCTCACATTCACTGTGACAATTAGGACAGGTATACTGCTCACCAACCAAGTAGCCATGGCTGGGACAAATGCTAAAAGTCGGCGTGATTGTGAAATATGGCAATTTGTAATTTTTTGAAATCTTTTGCACCAAATTCTTGGCAGAAGAACCAGAGGACAAACGCTCCCCCAGAAAACTATGGAAAACGGTGCCGCCGGTATATTTTGTCTGCAAATCATCCTGAAGGCTTAGGGCATCAAAAAGATCTTCGGTAAAACCAACCGGAAGCTGGGTGGAATTGGTGTAGTAAGGAGCCGATCCATCGGAAGATGCTTCATTGGCCACATGAATATTGGGATAGCGCTCTTTATCCAACTTGGCCAGACGATACGAAGTCCCTTCAGCCGGCGTGGCTTCCAAGTTGTACATTTGATCATCTTCTTCTTGAAAATCTTTAAGCCGCTCACGCGTATAATCAAGCATCTTAACAATTAAGTTCTGGCCGCGGAGTTTGGTTATGTCACAACCCAAGAAATTTAAACAGGTCTCGTTCCCACCAATAACTCCAATGGTAGAAAAATGATTGCGCCAGTATTGGCCAAACCGCTGTTTAACCGGGGACAACAAAATACGACAGTAAGGGTACAAACCCTTCTCGGCAAAATTTTCCAAAACCTCTCTTTTTATCTTTAGACTACGGCGGCTGATCTGCAGTAAACCTTCTAAACGGGAAATAAAGTCATCCTCACTCGTGGCTAAATAACCTAAACGAGGAAGGTTGATGGTTACTACCCCAATACTGCCGGTCAACGGATTGGCGCCAAAAAAACCGCCGCCGCGCCGCCGCAATTCCCGATTATCTAAGCGAAGCCGACAGCACATGGAACGGGCATCATCGGGACTCATATCAGAATTCACATAATTGGCAAAATAGGGAATCCCGTATTTTGCCGCCATTTCCCAAACCGGTTCCAGGATTTGACGCGACCAATCAAAATCTTTTGTAATATTGTAAGTGGGAATAGGAAAAGTAAAAACACGACCCTTGGCATCTCCTTCCATCATTACTTCCGCAAAAGCCCGATTAATCAAATCCATTTGATCTTGAAATTCGCGGTAGCATTTATCCATTAACTGACCGCCCACTACCGCCGGCTCATCTTTCATGTAAGAAGGAACATCCAAATCCAATGTAACATTGGTAAACGGGGTTTGAAAGCCAACTCTGGTCGGCACATTCATATTAAACATGAATTCCTGCATCGCTTGCTTAACCGCCGGATAGGAGAGGTTGTCATAATAAACAAAGGGGGCAAGCAAAGTATCAAAATTAGAAATCGCCTGCGCTCCGGCCGCCTCGCCCTGAAGAGTGTACAAAAAATTTACTACCTGACCTAAGGCAGTCCTAAAATGCTTTGGGGGAAGCGATTCAATCTTTCCCCCCACCCCGCCAAAACCGTGCAATAAAAAGTCTTTTAATTCCCAACCACAGCAATATGGCCCGAGAAGATAAAGATCATGAAGATGAATGTCACCACTATCGTGAGCCTGGCAAATATCGTAATCATAAATCTGATTAAGCCAGTATTTGGATGAAATAGCGGTAGAGACATGAATATTTAGGCCTTGCAACGAAAAGGTCATATTAGCATTCTCCTTGACTCGCCAATCAGCCTTATCCAAGTAGCCATCCACTAACTTGTTAACATCCATCAAAGAATCAATGTCTCTAACACGTTTGTGGAGATCACGGTATAGGATATATGACTTAGCAGTGCGGTAATGGCCGCTCTCTACCAGTACCTTCTCCACAATATCCTGAATCTGCTCCACCGAAGGATTTGTATGCCCATCAAACTCATTAGACAAAACCTGAACAACCTTATCGGTTAGTTCCTCTGACTTTGCCCGATCGGTACCCCCGATGGAGCGAGCCGCCTTAAAAATAGCATTGGCAATTTTGGAGCGATCAAAGGGGACCGTTCTACCGTCTCTTTTTACGATGGAAGTTGGGATGGTTGGCAAATAAACGACGGGCATAGATCAAAGTAAAAAAATAAGAGTAATACCCACCATACTAAAGGCAACAACTGTATCAAAGTTGTCTCCAAACCGAAAGCTTACTCACAATTGGCTATTGACGAAGGAAGGCGGGAATATCAAATTCGTCTCCTAGGCTTGTATCTTGGCGCAATAATGAATTGACAGATCCTGAAGAATCTTTTTTCATCTTTGACAAATTAGCTGGTAAAGAGTCTAATCCGTTATCAAAACCGGCAGCAATAACTGTAATTTTTACCTGATCAACCAAAGATTCATCAATCGCCGCGCCAAAAATAATGTTAGCATCCGCCGAAGCTAATTCAGAAATAATTCGCGCTGCTTCATCTACTTCAAACATAGAAAGGTCTTTCCCTCCAACAATATTCAAAAGTATTCCTCGCGCTCCCTGGATTGACGCGTCAAGCAACGGGGAAGACACGGCGGCGCGTGCGGCATCTTGAGCGCGAGTTTCCCCGCTGCCTTTACCAATACCCATCATCGCCGAACCAGCATCTAACATAACACTTTTAACATCAGCAAAGTCAACATTAATTAACCCGGGAACAACGATTATATCCGAAACACCCTGAACTCCCTGCCCCAAAACTGAGTCGGAAAGGCGAAAGGCTTCTAAAACAGAGACATGGCGATCAACCACATCTAGCAATTTTTGGTTGGGAATAACAATCAGAGCGTCAACCGCGTCTCGTAGAGAATTAATACCCTTTTCCGCCTGTTCCATACGGCGGGAACCCTCAAAAGAAAACGGTCTGGTAACAACCGCCACAGTAAGAATACCCATACTCTTAGCTAAACGGGCCACTATTGGAGCGCCGCCAGTGCCGGTACCGCCGCCCATACCAGCGGTGATAAAAAGCATGTCATAACCTTCCAGGTGAGAACGAATCTCATCAAGCGATTCTTCGGCCGCTTTCTGGCCAATCTCTGGATTGCCACCCGAACCCAAACCGCCAGTAAGATCGCGGCCAATCTGTAGAGAAATAGGCGAACAACTACTCTTTAAAGCTTGGGCATCAGTGTTAATTACCACAAAATCCACTCCTTGGATCTGCTGATTGTTGATCATGGAAGCCACAGTATTACTACCCCCGCCACCTACGCCTAAAACTTTAATTTTGGCAAAGCGGTTAATCTCTGGTTTAATTAGCATAAAAAAAACTAAGGCAGAAGTGATTTAAAGAAAGAAATAAAGGCAGAGGAGGCTTTTTTAATTTTTCCTCCTGTAAAGGATAAAGTACGCTTCTTTTTTGCTGAATTACGAGATGCGTAATTGATTAAACCTACCACTGTCGCGTAATCAGGACTGCCAAGCTCCTCTACTAAACCAGTTAGGCCTCGAGGTTTGGCTACCCTAATCGGACCTTTTAGACAGTACTTTACTGCATCTTCCACACCCAATGTCTTCGCGCCGCCGCCGCATAAAACCACACCGGCAGGCAACTTGTCACGGTAACCGGATTTTTTAATCTCCAAAGCTACCAAAGTGAAAATCTCGCGCAACCTGGCCTGAACAATATCTGCCAAAAGCTTACGAGAAAGACCTTCGCTATCTATATCTAAACCCAAGGATTTAAAGTCAATTTCGTCTTCAGCGGAACCGACGCTCGCGCCGGATGAAGAGAAATTCAACAAAGAGGACATATTTATTTTTACCTGTTCGGCCGCTTCTAAAGAGGCACGCAAGCCGATGGCCAAGTCACTAGTGATACTTCGACCACCCAAAGGCAAAACGGTTGAATAGGCCGGGCTGCCATCTTCATAAACAATAATACTGGTAGTACTACCGCCAATATCAATCAAAACTGTGCCCAACTCTTTTTCGGTGTCATTTAGGACCGCTTCCGCCGAAGCCAGCCCAGTAAAAACCACCTCGGTAACATCCACCCCAACTTGCTGAACACAACGCGCCAGGTTACGCAAAGCGGTAACTTCGCCAGAAATAAGATTGGTCTCCACTTCCAAACGAGTGCCGCTCATCCCGATGGGATCCTTAATTCCCTCCTGTGTGTCCACTACAAATCCACGGGGAATAACATGGATAATCTCCCGCGAGGAAGGAATAGCCACTGCCCGCGCCGCTTCGGTTACCCTAAATATATCGCTTTCATCAATTTCATTTTCTTTGCCGGTTACTGCCACTACACCATGAGAGTTAATAGACGAAATATGAGTGCCGTTGCAGGAAATAGATGCGGCAGAAACACCGTAACCAGCCATTCGCTGCGCTCTTTCCAAACAGTCCGCGATACAACCCACCGCCTCGTCAATATCAACCACAATTCCTTTTTTTATACCGGCAGAAGGTACTGAAGACACCCCAATAACAGAAATTTTACCCTCCTCACCACAGCTAGCAATCACGCAACATATTTTACTGGAACCAATGTCAATACCTACAACAACACGATCACGAGACATAAAATTTAATTAAACAGGTACTTGTATAAATATAACCGAATCCACAACTCAAGGTCAATTACGCAACTAATAATTTTATTTTAGCAAAGGCTGCCCGTATCTAAAATCCACGCTTGACAAGGTTTTACCTTCCAAAACAGATTGCGAAATAATTTCCTTGGTTTGAGAAAATTGCCAAGACAGAGACCGTTTTAAGTCGAGAAAAACAATAATTCCATCAGCAAGAGTTATTGTACCACTACCATCAATTTCTTTAAGAGCAAGATCATTCACCTCCCCAACAAGTTGAGAAACCAAAGCGCTGTCGTTCGGTGAAAGATGGCCTAAACCTTGATTAATATTCACCGACTCGGTCGGAATGAACTCGGGAAGAATTGGAGTGTCGCCGGGATCAAGAAAAACCGCGCCCAGAGAAGTAATTAATAAATCAGAAAAACCGGTTTTTGGGGAGAGTTTTAGTACCGGTTCACGAACATATAAAACAACAAACACCTTGTTTGGAAGTCTCTTTTTAAGGATAACTTCGCTAATATGAGGAAATTTAAGTAACAATCGCTTTTTTGCTCCAAGACTAATAAAAGCAAGGATATTTTTACCTAGTAATTCATCTTCCAAAAAAGACTCAATTTGCGCGAAGTGGGGGGGAGCTGGCAAGCCTTCGTCGAAGAAAACATCGTTAATGCGCCACAAAGGCAAAATGTAAATAATGGTGGCAGTGAGAAGTAAACCCGCGCCGACGACAGAAATCTTAAAATACAAAGATCTATAAAAAACCCTCTTCGGTAGGAATCTGGGCCGAACAAAACGACGTTGTTTTGTGGGAAGGACAGGCATAGTCTGTGTTACCAAATAACAATCAGCGCGAGACCATTAAGGAGATAAAAGACTCAACAAATCTTTCAGCGGCGTCACTGTTATTACAAATAATAGAATCATCACTTATTTTATATTGCTCGGGATGATTAATAACATTAATAATGGCTTGATAAAGCAGCGACGAGGTTAGATCGGACTGCTTAATAATTTGAGCTAAACCCGCTTTTTCTAAGATTTCGGCGTTCCTTCCTTGTTCGTTGCGGGAAGACCACGGAATAGGAACCAAAACAGCGGGCTTCCCGAGGGCCGCTAATTCAAAAACAGTACTCGCCCCCGCTCTGGAGACAACTACATTTGCCCGAAAAAAAACAGCGCCAATATCCTTCTCATCCACATAATCATAAACAAAATAACGAGAAGATTTACCTGGATTCAAAGACTCCTTAATCCCCAAGGCCTGTTGATAATCTCTATATATACTGTTACTTCCGGTCTGATGAACCACCACCGTTCGAGCAAGCAGTTTATCCAAAATCTCCCAAACGCAAAGATTAAAAGTGTGGCTCCCTTGATTTCCCCCAGTTATGTAAACTACCGGCCAGCAAGAAAGAGGCGGACAAAGAAGAGGATGGTCCTTTCTTACAGCAAAAATCTCTGACCTTAGAGGTAAACCAACCACCTGGGTCTTATCCTCACGAAAGAACTTTTTTGACTGCGGCCAAGTCAGGAAAACCCGATGAGAAAAAAAACCTATCGCTTTGTTAGCTAAACCAACAGTAATTGTCTGCTCATGAGTGACAACCAACTTACCAAGTATTCTACCCCAAAAAGCTACTGGTACCGCCAAATATCCGCCAAAAGAAATAATGGCGTCTGGTCTGACTTTGAGTAAATACCAAAAGGCTTGAACAAAACCCCAAGGAACGTGCGCCAGCTTAATCGGGTTAAAGGTGCGATAAATTTTACCGGCCTGCAAAGAATAAAAGGGTAACTTAAGTTGCGTAATTACTTTATATTCCGCTGAGCTTTCCCTATCACCCCAAATGGTATATTTACAGCCAATCCAATGTATATCGGTAACTCCTCTTTTTTGTAGTTGTTGAACAACAGCCAAAGCAGGAGTTAAATGGCCGCCAGTAATAATCAAACGCATAGATTAAGAATTTTTTGAAACATTAAGCAACAGTCCCAAACCGCTTACAATAAAAATCAAAGAGGAACCGCCATAAGAAATCATGGGCAAAGGCACACCCGTAAATGGAATCAACGCCGTTACCGCCCCCAAATTTAAGACGAGTTGAGAAAATATCCACAGAACCACACCGCCAGCTAAAAGTTTGCCGACATTATCCTGACAATTCCTGGACACTGCTAAACCACGAAAGAGCACATAAAAATATATTACCAAAAAAACAACCGTCCCTACCCAGCCCAATTCTTCCCCGATTATCGCGAAAATTGAGTCGGTAGCCACTTCGGGAATATAGCCGTGCTTTTGACGGGAGTTGCCAAAACCAAGCCCAAACCAACCTCCGGAGCCTAGTGCGATTAATACCTGGCTGATTTGGTAACCTTTGCCTAAAGGGTCTTGGGAGCCGCCGGACAAGAATGTGAGCAACCGAGCTCTTCGGTAATCGGAAAACAGGATTAGAGGAAGCCCAGCTAAGGTACCTAAAGGAAGAAGTAAAGAAAAATACCACAAAGGAACACCTGCCAAGAATGCCAAGCCAAAGCTCAAACTGTTAAGCAAAAGTAGTGATCCAAAATCAGGCTGCAGGACTAGCAAACCGGAAATCACCGCTATTAAAAAGGAAAAGCGCCAGAGAAATACTGACGGAAAATTTCTCCCATTCCTTGTGGCTTGAGAAAGAGTAAAAGAAAGATAGCCAACAATAAAAAACTTGAGCGCTTCCGCCGGTTGAAAGTTCAACCTGCCAAGCAAAGGAATTGCTGGCAGGGGGCTGGGATTAAAAATAAACCAGCGACGGGCGCCGTTAATCGCTGGACAAAAACTTTGATATAGAATGTTGTCAGGCAGCCAACCAAGAAAGAGACGAAAAAAAGGTAAACTAGACAAACCGCCTAAACCCGTCAAAAAAAGGAAAAAGAGAGAGATGTACAAACCAATCTTAAAAAATAAACGCAATTTTTGATAAGGGTATAAATAAAAAAATACACCCCCAACCAAGCCAAAAAAAAGCCAAAGCAGTTGGTGAATAAGGAAATAAAACTGCCCGCCGAATAAATTATTCGAAGCTACTAAAGAAGAGTTGTAAACAGTGATTGTCCCAAAAATTAGTAAAACTAACAACCCAAACAATAAATAGTAATCAATTAATTTTTTTGTCTTTTTCACAGGAAGGTTCTGCTAAGTTAGTAGCCCTACTTCGCCATCCTTATCCTTTGGCGGCGGATGGCCTCGTAAGGGCAAAGCTTAAACTATATTAGCACGAACCAAAGCTTGTGGTAAGGTACTCCTCTCCTTCGTATTCTGTGATTTAGTTGAGTATAATGAAAACATGAATGTTCTAAACAATCTGCTAAGAAAACCGGGAAGGCTGCTTCTAACTTTTATTACAAAAGCA
>Ga0066637_10000955_pt1 | contig 18268 bp, 14 predicted proteins | sample CryGeyCG2014_020_FD_62737 | JGI IMG/M metagenome (GOLD analysis project Ga0066637, IMG submission 62737) | Groundwater microbial communities from aquifer - Crystal Geyser CG08_land_8/20/14_0.20 | ecosystem: Environmental > Aquatic > Deep subsurface > Groundwater | place: USA: Utah: Grand County...
GTAAGGTTAAACCCTCGGCTGAAGTGAGACTCTTAAGGTCAAGGTCGCCGTTGATTGTTTCTGGTAAGGTTAAACCCTCGGCTGAAGTGAGACTCTTAAGGTCAAGGTCGCCGTTGATTGTTTCTGGTAAGGTTAAACCCTCGGCTGAAGTGAGACGGTCAAGGTCAAGGCTACCGTTGATTGTTTCTGGTAAGGTTAAACCCTCGGCTGAAGTGAGACGGCCAAGGTCAAGGCTACCGTTGATTTTTTTTGGTAAGGTTAAACCCTCGGCTGAAGTGAGACTCTCAAGGTAAAGGCTACCGTAATGAAACTCAATCCCGCCTTTAAGCGCTTCCTCTTTTGAAATACTAATAAGGTCTTGGGGAATTTTTAACAGAAATGAAAGTTCTTTTTTAGTATCTCTTTTTCCACGAATTTCTTCAATTCTTGGATCTCTTTGGTAGCCAAAGCCTTCAATTTTTTCGTCAATTTCATATAAAAATCTAATGTCGTCAGCGTTGAGGTTCTCTCCGGCCAGGTTCTTTTTATCGATCTCGGTTAATCGCTTCATGTCTGCGGATTTCTTTTTGTAAGCTTTGCCATCAGGAAATTCTGACATCTTTTTTTCAACAACCTCTCCAATGTAAGGATCAAGGTTCTGTTCTGGGCCAATGCCCCGAACTTCGCCGATATTCCCCCCTTGCATTCTGATTGCCACCCGGGGAATAGTGGGCTGGCCCTGCTTGTCATACGAGTAGTAAACGTAAAAATCTCCGCCTTGAAGCTGGGCTTGAGCGGTTGATTCGCCGGCCGTGCACCAGCCCGTGCCATGGCCTTGGAGGGATTCGACTAAGGGCATATGGTCGGAATTCTGGGGATACTTAATCCACTCACCCTTGGTGTTCAACAGTTCATTTTCTTCAGTCGGCGTGATTTTTTCAATGGCATAGGCATAGAGCTTGCCGAAATTGGCCCTGTCCAGAAGCTTTTTAAATTCCGGATTATCAGCCTGTTCGGGTATGGCTTCTTTGTTTACTTTTTTGATAATCTTGTCGATCACATAAGCCAGGGCTTCACGGTTTAAGTCTGGATACGGCGCCACCGTCCCTTTATCCCGCTTGGCAAAAGTTTTATTTTCCTTGTCATAGCCAGAAAGCTTGAGCATGCTGTTAAACGCCCAGTATTTAGCCCAGGTCGGGTAGGCATCCGCGTCTGCTGAGGTAAAATAATCCACCCAGTTATCCAGGGTGGATTTCTGATCGGAAATAATCACCTCGATATTCTGGTCCCTCACCCCTTGGTCAATTTCAACATCACCATGCCCTTGTTCGCGGGCCATGCGTTTCTGATTTTCAAAATAGCTTTCCGGCACTTCTTCCGGCTTGATGACGAATTCCTTATGGTAATAGTCCTTAACGCGCTCCAGTACCCGGGGGTCGTCCCTATGGCCGGTATGAGTTTTTTCAATAACCTTAAGCCAGTCGGCGATTTTCTCGGCTGGTTTTTGGGTGGTTTCCTCATCTGCTAAACTCTTTCTTTCCTGCTCATGCTCAACCGGCTCCGAGGTATGTAACCTAGGGTCTTTTTGGTGCAGGAATTGTTCGCCTGAAAATTGTTCCATAAAATCTCATTATGATAAATTCTCAATTTTTCCCCTCAAACATCAAATATCCAGATTTTTCACCGATTTTGCGTGGGTTTGGATAAACCGTTTTCTGGGCGCTACTTCATTACCCATAAGCATATCAAAAACCTGATCAGCCGCTTCAGCGTCATCCAGTGTCACGACTTTCATAAACCGCGTGGCAGGGTTCATGGTGGTCTCCCAAAGTTGCGTGGGATTCATTTCGCCCAAGCCTTTGTAGCGCTGGATGTTCAAACCACTACTTGTGGTTTCAATGACATTACCAGATTCATCTGGAGCAGCTGGTGGCACAGCCGCTTCAGCCTTTTCGCCCTTGACCGATTTTGCCGGCTTAGCCGCGGCTTTGGCTTCAAATTCTTTTTTCACTTTTTCCAAAACGTCTTCGTTAAAAACATATTTAAAGTCCTTGCCTTTTTGCACGCGGAAAAGCGGGGGCTGAGCAATGTATAAATGCCCGGTCAAAATAAGCTGCGGGAAATAACGATAAAACAAAGTCAGAAGCAATGTCCGGATGTGCGAACCGTCAACATCCGCATCAGTCATAATAATAATCCGGTCATAGCGCAAATCTTCCAGCCGGAATTGTTCGCCAAAATTAGTGCCCATGGCGATTATCAAAGATTTAATTTCATTATTGGCAAGCATCTTGTCCAAGCGCGCCCTTTCCACATTCAAAATTTTTCCGCGCAAAGGCAAAATAGCCTGAAATTTCCTGTCTCTCCCCTGTTTGGCGCTGCCGCCGGCTGAATCACCTTCCACAAGGTACAGTTCGGAATTTTTTGGATCTTTGGATGAACAATCAGCCAGTTTGCCAGGCAAAGCAAAACCGTCCAAAGCGCCTTTTCTTAAAACCGTATCGCGCGCGGCCCGAGCCGCCACCCTGGCTCTTTGGGCCAGCACACACTTGCCGATTATGGCTTCCGCGTCCCTGGGATGTTCTTCCAAAAATATTTCCAAAGCTTCGGCCATGACCGCTTCCACAGCCGGCTTGACTTCAGCATTGCCCAGTTTGGCTTTAGTCTGACCTTCAAATTGCGGCTCGCGGACCTTGACTGAAATGATCGCGGTGCAACCCTCGCGCACATCTTCGCCGCCCAGATTATCATCCTTTTCCTTCAAATAACCCTGCTTGCGGGCGTAATAATTCAGCTGTCTGGTTAAAGCGCCCCTAAATCCCACCAGGTGCATACCGCCTTCGGTAGTAAAAATATTATTGGCAAAACTAAAAACCGTTTCCTTATAATCATCCGTGTATTGCATGGCCAGTTCAACCTGCACCCGGTTGTTTTCCTTATCCACATAAAAAACATTGCCGTGCTTTTTCTCCTTATTATGGTTTAAATGCTTTACATAGCTGGCCACGCCGCCTTCAAAACAAAAAGTGTAACTGGGAACTGGCAGCCCTTTTGGCGTGGGCAAGCGCTTGTCAATGATTTCGATTTTCACGCCTTTGGTAAGGTAGGCCTGCTGGCGCAAATGATCTTTGATGGTCTGCAGATTAAAATCCAAATTTTCAAAAATTTCCGAATCTGGCTGAAAAATTATAGTCGTGCCAGTGCCGCGAGCCTTGCCAACCGGCTTAACTTTAAATTGCGCCTTGCCCCGCTTATACTCCTGCGCCCAGAGTTTGCCGTCTCTTTTAACTTCGGCCCGCATATAAATTGATAAAGCGTTTACCACTGATACGCCCACGCCGTGCAAACCTCCGGAAATTTTATAACCGCCTTCGCCAAATTTGCCGCCGGCATGAAGCACGGTTAAAACTGTTTCCAAAGCGGATTTTTTAGTTTGTTTATGGATGTCAACCGGAATGCCTCGGCCATCATCTTCCACTGATACTTTATGGTCAGGCAAAAGCAGAATTGTTATATTTTTTGCATAACCTGCCATGGCTTCATCCAAAGAGTTGTCAACTACTTCCCAAACTAAATGATGCAAACCTTCAGTCGAGGTATTGCCGATATACATGCCCGGCCTTTTGCGGACTGGCTCCAAACCCTCCAGGACTGTTATTTGTTTTGCTGAATATTCAGAAGATGCGGATTTTTTTGACATAACTATTCAACTTTAATTTAAGGAATAAAGTATTTTTTAATTTTCTACGAATTACGAACGGGTACGAATATACGAATTTAATTTTTAACCGGACGCTCTATTCGTAATTTTCCCACCACTTTATTCGTAAATTTCCCGCCACCCGCCTGCCGAGACGACATGTCGGGCAGGTCTTTAAAATATTCAATAAGTGGGCAGGACCCCGCCGTATGGCGGTGGCGTAGTGATTCGTAATTCGTAGTCTATGAACGAAGTTCCGCGTTAAAGCTTTCTTTCAGCTCCTGGGCAATTTTTTCCAAAATCTTCTGGACTTCTTCACTGGTCAAGGTTTTGCCGGGCGATTGGAAAGTAATTCTGAAAGCAACGCTTAATCTGCCATTTGGCATTTTAAAGCGGTCAAAGCCCCTGACTGATAAAATTAACGGATCAATGTTCCGAATAATCCTGATCAGTTCAATATAAGCCACTGGTTTTGGCAAAACAAAAGCCAGATCTCTTTCTACGGCTGGATACAAAGCCAAAGGCCTTATTTTTTTCGCGGCTCTTTGGGCCTGCATTAACTGGCTTAAATCAATTTCGCAAAATGCCGCGGGCTTTTTTATTTTTACTAATTCGGCGTATTTGCCGGCTACCCGACCAATTATGCCAATAGGCTCATTGCCTATTACAATTCTGGCTGAAGTGGAAGTCGAAGGGTGAATCCTAACATCTTTAAAGCCAAAGTTCAAAAATAAATCTTCCAAAGCGCCTTTGATAACCAGGTAGGGTTCGGGGCTCTTTTGCACGCAAGCTATGCCCAGCATGACTGGCTCATCCGGCAATTTTTTGTTTTGATCGTGCGGCCAAAATACTTTGCCGATTTCAAATATCTTCAAACTTTCCCGGGTGGCGCTGGACCGGCCGGCAATTTCCAAAATTTGCGGCATTATTGAACGCCTCATCAGAGCCTGGCTAGGGTTTAAAGGATTCACCAAAGCAACATGCGGCTGATCATTCAAATCAAAACTTTCCGCGATTTTTTGGCTATAAAAACTATAAGTTGAAACTTCGGTAAAGCCTGCCACGGCTAAGCGCCGCCTGACTAAATTTGAAAAAGTCAGGCTGATCGGCTGGTGCCGACTTTTTTGAGGGGTTAAAGGCAGACTTGGCTTAAAAGTGTTGTAGTCCATTAGCCGGCCGATTTCTTCCACTAAATCTATTGGCAATGATAAATCCAGTCTAAAGCTGGGCGGAACGACTTTTAGTCTCTTGCCCACTGCTAAAACCTTGCAGTCCAAAGCTGACAATTTCTGCTTGGCCAAGTTTACGCCGACTTTCACGCCTAATATTTTTTCCGCGTATTCCAGGCCCAGAACAATTGGCTTTGATTTTGGGGCCGCTTTTTGGCCGGCAATTACCCGACCCTTTAATACCTTACCCCCGCACCAAGCCGAAATTAATTCACACGCGCGATCAGCTGCTTCAACGGCTACGGCGGGATCAATGCCTTTTTCAAAACGATTGCTGGCTTCTGACCGCAAACCCAGGCGGTTAGCCGTGATACGGATTTTTACTGGATCAAACCTTGCTGATTCAATAATTAAATTCACGGTTGAATCGCCCACTTCAGTTTCAGCTCCACCCATAACGCCGGCAATAGCAATTGGGTTTTTGCCGTCAGTAATTAAAATATCATTTATTTGCAAATTTCTAACCTGGTTATCAAGCGTCCGAATCTTTTCACCTGGCTTAGCCAATCTGACTGTGATTTGTTTAACTTTGTCAGCGTCAAAAGCGTGTAAAGGCTGACCAAGTTCAAGCATGACATAATTGGTTGCATCCACTACTGCGTTGATCGGCCGCATGCCACAGGCCAGTAATCTGGCCTGAACATAATCAGGCGAAGCTTGAAGTTTAATGTCCTTTATCATGCGAGCTACATATTGCGGACAGGCTTTTGAATCCTGAATTTTTATTCCTAAAGTATTTTTTTCTGGCGCTTCTTTTAAATTGTTTTTTTGGATTTTCAATTTAGCCCCGGTTATGGCCGCTGTTTCCCTGGCTAATCCGCGAATCGATAAGCAGTCGCCTCGGTTTGGCGTAATGTCTAATTCAAAAACTGTTTCTGGTTTTTTCAGCCATTTGCTTGCGGGTTTGCCGATTTCAGCCGAGCCGTCCAAAACAATAATGCCCGCGTGATTTGAACCCAAGCCCAATTCGTCCTCCGCGCAAATCATGCCTTCGGAATCCACCCCACGGATATTGGCGCGCTTCAATTCCTGGCCATTTGCCAAAACCGTGCCTGGCAATGCCACGCAAACTTTTTGCCCGACTGCTACATTGGGCGCGCCGCAAACAATGGTTCTGGGTTCTTTATTGGGTTCCAATCTAACTTTGCAAACTTTTAAACGGTCGGCATTAGGATGTTTATTCACTTCCAAAACTTCGCCAACTATTACGCCGGTTACTTCCGGACTGGATTCAATTTTTTCAACCTCTGAACCGGCCAATGTCAAGACTTCCGCAAGTTTTTGCGGGCTTAACCTGATGCTGACAAATTCTTTTAGCCAGTTTAAAGGTAAGCGCATTTTTTATTCTTCTGGTTGACTTAAGCTTTCCAAAATTTTTGCTAATTGGTATGCCGCAGACTCATAATCACCATGGCTTTCCCTGATTTGCTTGCGGACTAACTTGTTAAATTTCTGTCTGAAATACGGTGTTGGGTATTCCTGGGCTTGTGAAAAGACATGAAATAACCCGGTATCTTCAGGGCTTAAATCTTCTGACTTAAGATCCCTGATATATTTCTGAATTTCTGGGGCATAATTTGACGCATTGGCTTTCCAGTTCTTAATTTCATGGCTTAATTTTTCCTGCCATTTTTCTTCTTCGCCGGTTAATTTCATTTTTTCTTCAATGGCCAAATCCTCATTATCAGGCAGAATTTCTTCTTCTGCTTTTTCTTCAATTTTTTCTTCAGTCTCTTCAAAGGTTATGTCGTTTTCATCTTCATTCATATTTTTATAAATTAATAGTTAACTAAATTGTTGTAAAAATCTTAAATCGCCTGACAAAAATAAACGAATGTCAGTTATGCCATAAAGCAACATGACCATTCTTTCCACGCCAATACCGAAAGCAAAACCGGAATATTTATCCGGATCCACTTTCATATTCTTTAAAACTTTGGGATGCACCATGCCCGCGCCCAGCATTTCCAACCAGCCTGAATGCTTACAGACCGGACAGCCATTGCCATTGCAGAGCAGACAAGACATATCAATATCCAGACCCGGTTCAACAAAAGGATAAAAATGCGGCCTCACCCGGGTTTTTACCTTGCCAAAAACATCCTGAAAAAAAGCATTCAAAGTCCCAATCAAATCTGTTAGGTGAATATTTTTGTCAATAGCCAAAACTTCAATTTGGGTAAAAGTGGTTTCGTGTCCGGCGTCAGTGGACTCGTGGCGATAAGTCCTGCCCGGGGCAATTATATAAACCGGCGGCTTATGTTCTTCCATATAACGGATTTGCACTGGCGAAGTATGGGTTCGCAATAAAACCGAAGTTCCTGAATTTTTTACGTAGTAAGTGTCCCACAAATCCCTGCTGGGATGATTCGGGGGGATATTCAGTAAATCAAAATTATAATTACTGGTTTCCACTTCCGGACTCTCGGCCAGGTTATAGCCAAGGCTGGAAAAAAATTTAATTGCGTTTTCCAAAAACGCCGAAACTGGGTGCGCGTGTCCGATTTCCGGCAAAATGCCAGGCCAGGTCGGGTCAAAATCAGTTTGATTGAAATTTTGATTTTGAAATTTTGCCCGCGCTTGATCAAAAGCCTGCTGCAGCTTGTCCTTGGTTTGATTGGCCAAAGTGCCCAGGCCCGCCCTTTCATTGGCCGGCAGATTTGGCAATTTGGAAAGCAAATACGCTAATTCCCCTTTTCTGCCCAAAACCGAATAATACAAAGTCTGCAATTCTTCCAAACTTTTTACGGTTTGAATTTTGCTGAAAGTCTGATTTTGTAATTTTTCAATTTCTAATTTCATCTGGTTTGCCTTTCAGCTGTACTGTCTTGGGTCAGAAAAAAGCCTTCCAATAAAACAAAAAATAATGCCAGTGGCACAACATTCCACCAAGCCAGCCACCTTAAGACTTGTAAAACCAGAAGCGCTTCCATGAAAATCGCTGTTACCACGCCTTGCCTAGTGGAAGTCCGCAAAACCCTGAATAGCACTGGGTCTTTACCAAAAAGCGCCCTGACCCCAAAACCAAACAAAGATAAAGTGCCAGCCACGGCAAAGCCAAGAGTAATTGAAAAAGTCGTTACTGTAACCATGCGATTGCTTTCGGGATTTAATTGCATGAAAACCACCAGCCAAGCCGCCCAAAAAATCAGGGTGGCTATTGAAAAAATAATTAAATAATTTTTTAAGCTCATAAACTAACAGCGAAGGCGGATAAAAAATAAGGGCTCTATTAACCCTTTAAATCTAACACATTTTTGGCTTTTTTACCAGTGATTTTTACATCAAAAATCGCTAGGAAGAAGGAGCATCCCCGCCATGGCGGGGTGCAACGACTGCTGCTTGCCACCGCGAAGCGACAACGCGACACCACAAGGGAAAGGGGCCGAGTCAACAAGCGAAGCAAACTGTCCCGGAACTGCCCGCGAAGAATAAGCGGCTGCAGTTCCGAGGATCCCGTAGAAGGTGGGACTTTGCTTCGCGCGGGACGAGGCAGGTTGGACGATGCCCCGCTTGCGGGGCCGGACAACCCAGGAAAAGCTATGGATAAACTGAAAAACCGCGCAAGGTTTTCCCTCCAAATATCTACGCTAAAAATCGCAATCTTTCCACTAAATTTGCCTCCATTTTCCGGTTAATTGCTTCAACTATCTTGACTTCGCGTAATTTAATTTCCTGCCCGGTAACCGATGAAATGACCGATATGGTTAGGATGCGATTTTTTAGGTACAAGGCTTTGGCTTTTTCATTGAATTCTTCGCCCAAAACCTCTTTCAGGATTAAAGCAAAAATTTCAATGACTCTTGCGCCATCGACTTGATTCTGCAGGCCCGAGGACTGGATGTTCCGATTAAGGGTATATTTTATCGGGCTAAAACCCATAAGGCCTAATTCCTCCTTTCAACTCTAAAATAGCATGGAGCGGTTGATTTGTCATTTTAGGGACGATGGGTTAACTACGAAAAATACGAATTTATACGCTACCGCCATACGGCGGGGTCCCGCCAACTTATGAATAGTTTTAAAGACCTGCCCGACATGTCGTCTCGGCAGGCGGGTGGCGGGAAATGTACGAATAAAATCAAAAGATTAATGCCTAATTCGTATATTCGTACTTATTCGTAATCCGTAGAATTTATTACCAAACCTAAAACAATCTTCGCGCGTCCAGCCAATCGCTTAACTGGCTTTTGGCGCTGACATAGCCTTTGTAATTGATTGAATTGCCTAAATGAATGCTCAAATGCAAATGTTTTCTTTCGCCATCGGTCTCGGTAGAATAGCCTTTGCCCAAAATCCCAATTTTATCCCCGGCTTTGATTTGCTGGCCGACTTTTAAATTAATGCTGGCTAGTTTCAAATGCCCGTACAAGATTGTTACGGCTTGATTATTAATAGTGGCGCTTTGGATCAAAACTCCGCCATAACCAGAAACATATTACTTAACTAAAACTTCGCCATTAGCCGCGGCATAAATCGGCACATTAATGTTGGCTTCGCTTGGCAAGGTTTCAAAATCCACGCCAGTGTGATAGCCCGTAAACCTTTCTGGCTGAACTGGAGAATTTTGCGGGGTAATGTAAATACCAAAAGGTTTTTTGGTAATTCTGGATAAAGCATTCGAGATTGGCGGAAATAACAAACTTTGACTGGGATTAGTATTTGAATTTTGATTTTGGATTAGGCCTGATTGATTTGTTACGGGTTGATTTAAGTCGTTATTTTGATTTTGAGTGGCTTGATTAGAATTTCCTGAATTGGTATTTAATAAGGTGTTACTATTGGAATTAAAGTTTACTTGATTTAGGTTGGAATTATTATTCACATTTTTCTGCCTCATCAAAAAAAACAATCCGCCGGCCAGAATTATTATGATTAATAAAATCCAAAAACGCTTCATAATATGTTAATACAGTAACAATTATTACTTATAACATCATTACCACAAAAGCAAAGGAACGAAAATTGCCCGCAATGACAGTTATTAACAATAACGATCCAGCACAGGCTGCGAAGGCGTCCCGCCGAGCGGATATGAAATACCATTTATTTAAAAAAAATAAACCATCCCACGCTCACAAAAGAGACGCGGCAATAATTCAATAAACAATTACTTGCACTGGTATATTTTGTCATCACTTGACGAGGAAGTTTCAAAAAAATACTGGCAAGCACTAGTCCCGGCAACTGCAAATTTTTCATTTTTGGAAATACTAATATCATCAATAAATTCATTCGCGGTAATGGCAGCTATTTCCTCTGGCATATCACTCTGAAAAATATGAATTTTTTTATCAGTCCCGCCAACGACCAATTTCTTACCGCTTTCTGTGATCGCTGCTGCGCCAAGAGAGGCATCAATTACCCAGTGCGACACTGGTTCAGCCGAAGCAGTATTAAAAATGTAAGCGTGTCCGCCCATTGCCACTGCGCCAATATATTTGCCATCCTGACTTAAACTCAATGCCCGGACAGAACTGTTTTCTGGCGTTGGGAATTTCCAGATTGCCGTTTTTGAACCTCTTTTATAGAAATATAGCGCGCCTTGGTCAGACTCGGTGCCAACAGCAAAATACTTGCCGTCAGCCGAGATTTGCGATCGATGCACTGGCGAATCGCGGGTCAGCATTTCACTTCGAAAAATTGGTTTATTAGACGCTTTGGAAAATAAGTAGGTGCGCCGGTCTGGACAGCCTGTTGCGCCGGCAATCCAACTGCCATTGCTGGAAATTGAAACATCGTGGAAATTCCCAGAGCTATGATATTGCCAAAGCGGTCTTGAACTGCTGGTCTTCCAAAAAATAAGCAAATTATCTTGAACATTACTCGCTTCTCCAACTGTGCCCACAGCTGCGTATTTGCCATCAGCGGAAATGTCGACATTATAAACACTGGTTTTAAGAGAATATTGCCAAAATGGTCTTGCTGAGGACTTAGAAAACAGCAAAGCGCTGCTGCCAAGACTCGCAAATATTTTTGAACCGTCGGCAGACATGGCAATCCCGCCCTTTATGTCATCGCCAATGCGATTCATGGCTGCTATTTGGTAAGTCCAGACAGGCTTGTTGGAGGAAGTGTTGAAAAAATATAAATGGTAACTGGTTTTAACCGCTACATATTTTCCATTGTCGGAAATCGCCACGCCGCCAACCCACTCTTTATTGGTGTTAAAAACCCAAACCTTTTTGTTTTACGTCAAATTAATTAAAACAACCTGATTGCGAGTAAGCGTGGAAAAAAATAAAACCGGACCATTACTTGGCGAATCAATAATGCCAGCCCGGGCTTTGCCCAAACCATTGGAAGCTTCATAAAAATAAAAAATTGACCCAATTTTATTCGGCTTGATTTTATAATAATAAGTAACTCCTTTTTTATAGCTACTGGCTTTAGAGTCGGCTTTCTGCATGTTATACATGGTCCCATTTATATAAATTTTTATATATCGGGGCTTTCGTCCGTTTTTGTCGCGGTAAGTGACATAATATGTAAAAGTCTGACAGGGCGCCCCCCAATTGGGATTAACATAACCATTAGACAATTCCGGATCATTGGCTGTATGCGCTAATTTGGGGATTGGAGGAAGGGCGTTATCAACTATCGTATCTTCAGCAAAAACCGCCTGATTGAAAAAAGCAAACAACAAAAAAATTGAAAGACAACTTATAATGCCCGTGATGATTTTGGCTGCTCTAATTTGTTTAAAATTTATTCTGATCATTATTTCAATTCTAACACAAAAACCTCCCCTAAATCCCCTCCTTGGTAAGGAGGGGAGGGCTTTGATCCTTAAACTCCTCCCCTTGCTAAGGGTTTGGGTGGGGTTATCTACCCTCCCCACCTGTCCTCGCAAATTTCCCTAAAATCACAATGAACGCAAACAAATTTTGAAGCCGTAGCCGCGAAATCGCTTTTCAATATCTCTTCAATGGTTTTGGAAATTTCCGCTTTGGTTTTTTCAATGGCTTTTTCATCTACTTTATAGGAATACGGCTTTTCTGTGGCCAAATAAATATAAGTCAATTTAACCGGATTCATTTTTAACGCTTCCCGCGCGGCCATGGCGTAAATGTGCAGCTGCTCCAATTCCGCGTCTTTTTCCTCTTCAGGCGGCCTTTCTGAAGTTTTATAATCAATAATTTCAATACCGCCGGCGATTGAATCAATCCGGTCAATCTTACCTTTAATTCTTTGGCCATTAATGGTGATGGTAAAACCTTTTTCCAAATCAATTGGCTTGGGCCAAGGCAGGAGCAAGCTATCATAAAACCTTTTTAAAAAATCAATGCCCCGTTTTTTATATTTTTGCTTTTGTTTGACATCTTCATACCAAGAATCAATCCAAGCGCTTTGGTAAATCTGCTGTAATTCCGACCAACTGACCAAAGCTTCTTTTGTTTCAGTTCTTTTGGCGATTTGATTGCCGAACAAGTCCTGCTGACTTGCATTCGACCGCTCGTTGACCAGTTTGAAAAAATTCAAAAGCGTGGTGTGAATGGTCTGGCCAAAACTGAAAGTGGCTTTGCCCGGAGTTGGAATTTTTAAGAGATGCGCGTACTTGTACTGCTTGGGACATTTTTCAAAAGCTTTTAATTGGGTAAAACTGAAATACGGCGGCAAGGCTTTGCGCAATAATTCCAAACTATTTTCCTGCCTGATTGGTCCATTTTCTGGCTTGGCTAATAGGCCTAATTTCAATTTAACAGCTTTAGCTTTAAGACCTAACTCTTCAATAAACCTGGATGGCTTTTTCTTGCGGTTGCCGCCATAATCTTCTGCCGCGGTAAAAAACACGGCTTGTTTGGCACGGGTAATGCCCACATAAAACAGCCGTCTTTCTTCTTGCAAATGCCAATCCCCTTCTGGCAATTTCTCTCTGACCAAAGCATCGGGCAATTCAATAGCTTCCCTTCTTTCAATGGTCGGGAATCTTTTATCCACCAAATTTACGATAAACACATATTTGAATTCCAAGCCTTTGGCCCCGTGCACAGTCATAATTTTCACGGCTTCCGGACCCTGCTCCCATTCTGGCAGTTTTATTCTTCCGCTGTCGCCGGCTTCCTGGGCAAAAGCCAATTCTTTCAAATAATTCTTAACTGTCGGCTCGGTATGACGAATCTGAAAATTATGGAAAACCTGGAAAAGCTGATTTACATAATTCACCTGCTCCAAATGTTCAGAATCAGTCTTGCTGGTAACATCTTTTAGCAAACCAGAATCTTCCAAAAACTTTAAGCCAACTTCGCCCACGGGCTGGGTACGGGCCAGTTGGGTATGTTTATCCAGCCAACCGTCTAATTTTTCAATAGCAGCTACGGTTTCGGGTTTAAAACCGCTCAAGGCCCGAATTCTTTTCATGACTTCATACAATGACCTGGCTTCCCGTTTGGCCATGACCATCAAACTCATGACTTCAGGCATGGGAATATTTAAAATCGGCAAGGTCAGAATCCGGTATAAGCTTGGGGTTTCGTGATAATTATCCAGCAATTTTAAATAATTTAATATATCCAGCACGATTGGCTGACGATACAAACCGGCCGAAGCAATGAATTGAAAAGGAATTTCTGCCGATTTTAACTTTTGGATAAAAGCCGTGGCATAATCATTAGCCCTGACCAAAATGGCAAAATCATTATAAGAAATTTTATCTTTTTCAAATTTTTTAATTTCCAGGATTTTTTCAATAACTGCCGAAATTTCCTGCTCCAGAGTCGGCATGAGCCAATACTCGATTAAGCCTTTATCTTTAGTTTGCGCAACTAGTTTTTTGCTTATACCTTTTTTAGCTTTTAGCCTTCTTTTTCTTGCTTGTAACTCTAAGCTCAAAGCTGCTATGCTCTTCTGCTCTTTTAGCCCCATGCTCTTAGCCCCTGTGCTCTTTTGCCCCTCAATCTCCCTCCCGCTCCCCAACTGCACTTCTAACCGATTAGGATTATTATTCTGAATAAATTCATAAGACAGATCCAGAATATTTTGGGTGCTGCGATAATTTTCAGTCAAAACAATTTCTTTGGTCCCGGTAAAATCTTTTTTAAAAGCCAATATGTTGGCAACTGAAGCGCCCCGGAATTTATAAATGCTCTGATCATCGTCACCCACTACAGTCAAATTATTTTTGGGTCTGGCCAAAATTTTTACCAGCTCATATTGCGCCCAATTAGTGTCCTGGAATTCATCAACCAGAATATATTCAAATTGTTCCCGATATTTATTTAAAATTTTTGGCCGGTTTTGGAAAAGATACAAAGCCTGGGTGATGAGATCGCCGAAATCCAAAGCGCCTTTTTCAAAAAGCAACTGCTGGTAAGTATGGTAAGCATTAGCGATTTCATTGATACGCTCTGATTCAACAATTTGATCAGCCTCTTCATCTATTTTCTTTTTTCGGAGCTCCACTTGTGCACCTTCTTCTTTCAATGAAGTCCCTTGTGGAGCGACGCCCCGCCCATGTTCTGATTTTGAGTGACTGACGGGGCGGCCGTGCACTTGATCGAGATCCAGCTTCAATTTTTCGGCATACTTTAAATACTCTTCGGGTCTTATAGCTTCGTCCTTGCAGCGGGAAAAGTGTTTAATCAAGCTGGCTACGAATTTAGTGGGATTGCCCAAAGGCCGGTAATAATTCAATTCAAACTTATCCAGATTCTCCCGCATTAAAATGGCCTGATCGGTTTCATCAAGTAATTTAAAGTCCGGAGTCAAACCAATATCCAAAGCGTGGTCGCGTAAAATCCTTTCGCAAAAACTGTGAAAGGTGGAAACCCACAAATCCACATAGCCCATAGGTAAAAGCTTATCCACCCGCTCTTCCATTTCTCCGGCAGCCTTGTCCGTAAAAGTCAAAGCCAAAATATGGTCAGGCTGGATTTTTTGATCCGAAATTAACCAGGCCAGACGCTGGGTAATGACTGTGGTTTTACCAGTACCTGCCCCGGCCACAATCAAGAGCGGCCCACTTTTATGGGTAATCGCCTGCTTTTGAGCAGGATTTAAAGATGACATAAGAGCCATATGGATATTTTAGTATATTCATAACTAAAAAGAAAAACCTGGCCATTCAAGGACGGGTTTTAAAAAAATCGATAGCAAAATTCACTTATAGCGGTATGACCAGAGCCAAGCAGCAATTGGCAAACCAGGAAACATGGCCAAGGCCGTATAAACATAACTAGCCTGACTTAGCGCGATTATTATGATCGCTATTCCTAAAGCAAAGCTCCCTGGGATCGTCATAAATTCCATAATGGCAGAATTTGCAGTGCTGCACATGGCTTTTGCAAATATCCAGCCGGCAAATATGGCCAGGCTCAAACTCGTCAATACCCCAGCAGTAAAATTCAGTAATGTCAGCATTACTAAAATGGAACCCGCGAATAGCCCAGCACAAACTCCAATAAGAAAAAATAGCGCCCCCTGAAAACAATAGGGTGCAAATGGTCTATTCCTTCGCCAGGCGTTTACTTGATTGTGAATTAACAAATCAACCATTTTTACCTACCTTTTGTTTTGTTTTTTACTGTTTTTAATAAACCAAATTAGCACAGAAACATTTTCCTGTCAATATTGCGGTTTTAAAAAACTCCAAATCACCAGACTAGCCTCCTAACTTCAATAATCTTTTATCTGAACCTCTCCAGTATGAGAAATGGTTATATAAGTTGGAGCATGTTCCCCGGTCCAGGAGCCAGTATTGTAATACATAACCCCATCCTGCAAAAAACCTTCGGCTATGTGGGTGTGTCCGCAAAAAACCGCGTCTGCCGTTATTTTTTTTTCTTTAAGATATTTTACCACTCCTTGGGCCACCTCTTCATTTATATGCAGCCAGGTTTTGCTTTTTTGCTTGATAAAACGGCTGAAATGATGATACTTGCCGTCAACTTTCTGGATGAAATTAAAAATCCAATCCGGGATCCGGCTCAAACGAGGCCAATTAATAACCCACTTATCAAACTGATCACCATGCATGGCCAAAAATTGTTTCTCGCCGATTCGCCATTGGAATTCGTCCAAAACCCCGACGCCGGCTACATGCGACATCAAATCAACCAAGGCTTCATCATGATTGCCGCGAATCCAGATGGCTTTGGCATTGCTTCGACGGTCGTTTATTTTTCTGATGGCCCCGATGATTTTCCATTCAAATTTCCCGAACTTGGAAAAATTCAAATCATCAAAAATATCACCCAACAAAACAATCTGGCTGAATCCATAGTGATTTTTACTGACCTGAAAATCCTCCAAAAAACCGTAAAAATCTTTGCTCCGGCTGATTCGCGAACCTAAATGCAGGTCGGAAACCAGAACTGTATGAATGTCATTTTTGTGCTGATGATTCATTTCCCTAACCCATCAACTAACCTGAATAACAATACAACTCCTTGTTCAAGAGAATGTATGTGATTACAATTTTTCATAAGTTTATACTAACTTATTTTTATTAAATTAACAATAAAAAAACCCGAGAAATAATCAGTACTCCTCGGGTTGAGTGATTTTGCTGGAATCTCACCAGCAATCTACATCTTATGACCTCCGGATATGGCGTCTAGATGATCACTACCTCATACAAACTGCGTTTCATAATTACGGTCCAGACCTTTCTTTTTTCCTTTGTCTTCACTGTATTTTTGTTTTTGCCTCATTAACATGAAATGAGGCTGATTTTGGGATAGCATAAACAACTTTACCGGAAAACCCCCTTACCAATATTTGATAAGGGGGCATCCTTATTCTGCTTTTGGCTGGAACAGCTTCAGATATTTCACATAAAGATACCCGCCAATCAGCAAAGTAAATAATCCAAGCCCAAACAAAGTAGCGGTTAAGGAAGCTGTTTTTAAGGCCAGGCCGCTAATACCCAAAAAAAAACTGCCCAAAACCATCTACTGCCGCTTGAATGGAAACCACTGTCGCCCGGTTTTCTGATTCCAGATGGTCATGCAAAAAATGCCCCATGAAAGGACGGAGATGCCCTCTGACCATATTTTGGAACAAAACCAATAAAGTCATTGGCCAGTAAACCAAAATAGACATTAAGACAATCGGCAAGCCGGTGAGAAAAACCATGCCAAAGATATTCAGCTTTTCCGGCAATTTTTTCGCCAGCCAATCTGAACCATAACTGAATATTGCCGCCACCAAATTCATGGCAAAAAATACCCAACCATAAAATACCAAAGGCAATTTCACTAATTCAAAGTATGGGTTGTAAGTGAAAAACCAGGCTTTGCCGATTACATTCAGTAAAACCATATAAGCGATTATCCACTTGACCTTTCTACTGTTAGCCACGAATAAAACGCTCAATTTCATTAAATTCCAGTGCCGCCTGTAGGTTACGCGCTCGCCCAAACCCAAAATTATTCGTGGCGGCTCTTTCATCAGGCAAACCGCGACCAAAGCGACTAACATTCCCGGGATACCCAACCATACTGGCAAGCGCATATTGATTCTGGCTAAATACCCAACCGCAATTGAAGTCAGAGCCATGAGTAGCAATCTAATGCCAGTGGTTTTGCCCTCCAGCTTTTTGTACTTATCAGTTTCGCCGGTTACGGCCAAGGTATCATACAAAAAAGAAGAATCGGCGCCGGAGATAAAGGAAAGGCCGATTGCCCATAACAGATTGGCTAATAAAACCGATTTTGGCGAATAAGCCGTGGCAAAAACCACATTATCCAATAATATCAAAACACTGCCAATGACCATCATTTTCTTTCTGCCAATCAAAGCAGCCAAAGCGCCGGTCGGCAGCTGTAAAACTATCAGCAATAACATGGTGCCGGCTTCCAGAAGGTAAATCCCAGAAAGGCTCATGTGTCCCACTTGCTTAAGGTAAAGAATCAGTATAGGGCCCCAAAAAAGCGGCTCGCGCAAGGCTTGGAAAATTCCGTAAAGGATTAAATTCCTTTTGGCTTGAAATCTATCCATAATCAATTTCCTTTCTTCTTGAATTGTTAATGAACTTTCAAAATCCTGAATAAAACAAAAAATCTCGGCCTGGATGCAGCCAAGATATTATTTGCTTAAAAAATTAAGTTAATTCATAAGCATATCCAAACTGCACACAGGCAAAAATCCATAAACACGGTCAGTATTAGCAATATAAAAACCGACGTGTTTTGACAAAATTTTTTGACCCATATTCAATTGTGGGATGCTTAAATTCATATGTTTTTAGACTAAGTTTCAATATAATCCTAAAAGCTTTTCTTGTCAACAATAAAAGCCCGGAGTATTAGCAAGATGTTGGAACAGGCTTAATTAAGATTTTGGCTAAGTCTAGAGGATTTTTCAGGGTTTGGCGCGTCAAGAATCGGCTTTGAAATTCTGACAGGTATTCTTGAATGTT